>Ga0105235_100596_pt1 | contig 11496 bp, 6 predicted proteins | sample Virmet3819_2500_FD_90059 | JGI IMG/M metagenome (GOLD analysis project Ga0105235, IMG submission 90059) | Marine viral communities from the Southern Atlantic ocean transect to study dissolved organic matter and carbon cycling - metaG 3819_2500 | ecosystem: Environmental > Aquatic > Marine >... | reverse complement strand
GGCAGCGGCTATTGTACCCTCTATCATTGCGGTCGGCTTGACTGGATTGCTATTAGCAAAATATACACCCGTGTTCGATGCCTTAGGGTTACTGCTTTATCCATTTACATGGCTTGGCGGCCTACCAGACCCGCTGGTCGCTGCCAAAGGTATGTCAGCAGGATTGGCTGAGATGTTCTTGCCAGCACTACTACTGAGTGACGCAGATGTACTGACGCGCTATGTCGCAGGGGTCATCTCCATTAGTAGCGTGCTGTTTTTCTCCGCCATGATTCCTTGTGTCCTTGCAACCGAGATTCCAATCTCTGTTGGTAAAATGGTCATCATTTGGTTTGAGCGCGTGGTGCTCAGTATTTTGCTCGCGGCGGGCTTTGGTCAATTGGCCATCTACCTTAACTGGATTGGTTGATAGCAGTGACATCAAATGAGACGTATTAAATATTGAAGTACCTAAAAACACCTAGATAGCTCAACCTTATAACGATTTGTCTTAAAAATAATACCATTAACACCGCTTACAACCCTAGGATTACCCTTATGAGCAACATCAAACAACTAACCCTACACCCACGCCAGCTTAGCTTTGAGATGTTACGCGACATCTACGATCAGCCCGTGGTATTGAGCTTGCCTGAGAGTGCTTACGCGGATATTGACGCCTCGCATAACAATGTCAAAACCATTATTGAGCGTGATAAGAGCGCCTACGGCATTAACACCGGCTTTGGCTTACTGGCTAAAACCCGAATCAGCGATGATCAATTAGAGCTGCTACAGCGCAATTTGATCATCTCGCATTCAGTCGGCACGGGAGATGCCCTACCTGCTGATGTAGTCAGACTGATTATGGTAATGAAAGTTGCCAGTCTAGCGCAAGGCGTCTCAGGCGTGCGCCGCCTCGTTGTCGACAGCTTACTGGGCTTAATCAATAACCAAATTACCCCGTATATTCCGGCTAAAGGTTCAGTTGGCGCCTCAGGAGATCTAGCGCCGCTCTCGCACATGACGTTGGCGATTATGGGCGAAGGGCAAGTATTTGTAAAAGACAAGCTCGTATCAGCTGCTGATGCGCTAGCGCAGCATGGTCTTGAGCCAATCACCCTGGCAGCCAAAGAAGGGCTGGCGCTCATCAACGGTACGCAAGTCTCAACTGCGCTAGCATTACGTGGTTATTTCTTAGCGCGTGATTTACTTGAGACAGCTACTATCATAGGCTCAATGTCGATCGATGCTGCTAAAGGTTCAGATGCCCCGTTCGATGCGCGTATTCATGAAGTGCGTGGTCATCATGGGCAGATTCAGATTGCTCAGGCGCATAGAAGCTTGATCGAAGGCAGCGCGATTCGTGCCTCTCATGAGGGCGAGCAAGATGATCGCGTACAAGATCCCTACTGTCTGCGCTGTCAGCCACAAGTGATGGGTGCTTGCTTGGACATTATCAATCAAGCCGGGCAAACGCTACTTATCGAAGCCAATGCAGTGACTGATAATCCGCTGATCTTCAATAATGAAGATGGCCCCGTGGCAATCTCTGGCGGTAATTTCCATGCCGAGCCGGTGGCTTTTGCCGCTGATATCTTGGCTTTAGCGATCGCTGAGATTGGCTCGATGTCAGAACGCAGGGTTGCCCTACTGATCGATGCGACTTTATCCGCAGGCTTGCCGCCATTCTTGGTTGAGAACGCGGGAGTCAATTCAGGCTTTATGATCGCTCATGTCACTGCCGCAGCGCTGGCTTCTGAGAATAAATCCATCGCCCATCCTGGCAGCGTTGATAGTATCCCAACATCTGCTAACCAAGAAGATCATGTATCGATGGCAACGTATGCAGCGCGCCGACTATATGAGATGGTACAAAACACATCGACCATTGTCGGTATAGAGCTGCTGGCTGCCGGACAAGGTATCGATTTTCGACAAGGTCTTGATACCTCAAAGCCCCTGCAAACCGCTCATAACAGCTTGCGTGATAAAGTGAGCTTTTATGATAAAGACCGCTATCTTGCGCCTGATATAGAAGCGGCCAAACAGCTGGTATTAAGTGGTGAGCTCACGCGCCACTGGCAAGATTTGCGCGCAGACTGGTATCTATCAAAGTAGCGCCATGTATTAGCAGCGCTTCGTATTAATAGAGCATTGTAAAGGAGCCCGATCATGCCAGCCATCATGGTACAGCATACAAAAGCGGATATGAGCCTATGGACAGGCCGCGTTGAGCCGTTCGAGACACAGCGCGCCCGCTATTGGTATCAGCTTGCTCAGCCTTATAGCTTTAATAAAGCTGATGAAATTAATAAAGGTAATAAAGGCGACAAGCCCAGTCAACACATTGCTTTAGTAGGTTTCGCTTGCGATCAAGGCGTGCGCCGCAATCAAGGCCGTATTGGCGCACGGGCTGCACCGCCACTACTAAAAAGCACCTTTGCTAGTCTCCCTGTTATCAAAGAGATTCAAGACAGCTTTGAGGGTAAGCTGACAACTTTAATGGCTGATGCCGGCGACATCGAGTGTGAGGATAACGATGAGTTTGCTGAACAAATCTTGGAGGAGGCGCAGCAGCGCTATGCTGGTGTCATTACAAGTGTGATTAAACAAGGCAGCCTAGCGATCGGTCTTGGTGGTGGTCACGCCATAGCTTATGGTAGCTTTTTGGGCCTATGGCAGGCGCTGCAAATAAAGCATAATAATCAAGATCAGATAAAGGCTCAAGCGATGCCTACTATCGGTATTATTAATTTTGACGCGCACCTTGATATTCGTGCCTCTGATGTTGCCACATCCGGTACGCCTTTTCGGCAAATCGCTGAGCATCTACAAGCCTTTAATCAGCCTTTTCATTACTGTTGCATTGGCGTCAGTCGTCTATCAAACACTGCTGCCCTATTTGATCGCGCCGATGATTTAGGCGTGCAAATCATTAGCGATGAAGACTGTAATCATAAAAAATGGAAAAAGCTAGCGTCGCAAATCACTCACTTTATCGAGCAAGTGGACATTATCTATCTTACGATTGATATGGATTGTATGCCAGCAAGCGTGGTGCCTGGTGTTAGCGCTCCGGCAGCTTATGGTATCAATTTAGGTTTTGTGGAGCGCGCGGTCAAACTCATCATGGACTCAGGCAAAGTTAAAATAGCAGATATTGCCGAGATTAATCCCACTTATGATATTGACAACCGCAGTTGTAAGGTGGCGGCGCGTCTATTATCTACCATCGTTGAGCGCTACTTACTAACTATATAATTTAATAAAACCTGAATAATTTAATAAAACCTGAGTTAAATAGCGCATGAAATGCACTCTACCCCGTTTCGATTGAAAACTATAAACGCGCTAGCTTTCACCTAAAATAAGCAGGAGCATATTATGACCAACTCTACCAAACAGATCAATAATGATCACGCTATGACATCGTTTGACAGCCTTATTATAAATGCCAATCTCGCGACTTTTTCGGCTGAGTATGGCTTTGATATTTATAAAGATAATCAAGACAGTACGCCTTACGGTCAGCTAGAAAATGCCGCTATCGGTATTAACAATGGCAAAATTGCTTGGATAGGCGCTCAAGATGAGATATCAAGCTTTTTATCTAGCTATCAAAACCAGCAGATTACTGATGCTAAGGGCAACTGGATAACGCCAGGTCTCGTTGATTGTCATACTCATCTGGTATATGCCGGTAACCGCAGCAACGAGTTTGAAGCGCGCCTACATGGTGCCAGCTATCAAGACATCGCCGAGCAAGGCGGCGGTATTGTCTCAACGGTGAGATCAACCCGCGCCGCCAGTAGCGATGAATTATTTGCACAAAGTGAGAAGCGGCTACTTGCACTCATGCGCGAGGGCGTGACTAGTATCGAGATCAAGTCCGGCTATGGTTTAGATTTGGAGACTGAGCGCAAAATGCTGACCGTCGCCCGTCAGCTTAGCGAAAAACATCATATCGATGTCAGCACCAGCTATCTTGCCGCCCACGCCTTGCCTCCAGAGTATACAGACCGCGCTGATGAATATATCGAGCAAGTGTGTGAGTGGTTGCCTATCTTGCATCGTGAGGGCTTAGTCGATGCTGTCGATGGCTTTTGTGAAGGGATAGCTTTTAGTAGTGAGCAAATCAGAAAGGTTTTTGGAGTGGCGCGCGCGCTTGAATTGCCGGTCAAGCTGCATTCAGAGCAGCTCTCTAATATTGGCGCGAGTGCACTGGTCGCTGATTATCAAGGACTATCTAGTGATCACTTAGAGCATTTATCAGAGGACGATATCAAGAAGATGGCCGCAAGCGACACCGTCGCAGTATTATTACCCGGCGCATTTTATACGTTACGTGATACTAAGCTGCCACCGATAGAGACTTTGCGTCAGCACAAGGTCTCAATGGCTATCTCCACCGATTGCAACCCTGGCACCTCACCCCTAACTTCTTTGCTGCTCGCGATGAATATGGGCTGTACGTTGTTTTACTTAACGCCAGAAGAGGTGCTCGCAGGAGCTACGGTTCATGCGGCCAAGGCACTAGGATTAAACAACAAGGGCAGAATCGCTGTCGGCTGCGATGCAGACTTAGTGCTGTGGGACATCGCCCGCCCTGCTGATCTGGCTTATCAGATCGGGCTCAATCCTATCCTAGGAACGATGTATCAAGGTCAATGGCGCTAATTTATAACCATAAGACTTATGACTTAGGTCTTGTTGAATATAATAACCGCTTGACGCTATCGTTAAATAGCGCCAAGGGGGTTATTTTATACTTAGAGTTTAGCCAAAACCGCTACTCTGCAATCTCTTCCTCAACAGCTTCTAGGTTCGTCTGTTGATACTGTGCTGGCTTTACGATTCTACTGTACATGGTCTTGGCCATAGGCAAAGTGCTATAGAGCATTTTTCCAATTGCAGTACCATTGCCTTCTTCATAATACTGCATCAGCTCACGCCCGTACTTCCTGATATCGATACTATTACTAGCATTCGGGATTTGTCTATCGGCCGGCAAGTTTGGGAACGCTATAGCTGAGGAGACAGGCATATATTGCTGCAGAACATCGATTGTCAGCCCTTTATTGGCCTTTTGTGAGTCTGCATAGTGGCTGCGCTGATGCTGCCATTGTATCTGCCCGCGTGGGCTCAAACCATATAGCGTTTGAATCATTGGCTGCTGGTTTGCAACTTTATTATTCATCGCTTCATTATCAGAACGCGCTGCGCCTTCGAATACGTCATTGACGATACTATCTGCTTGTCGATCGGTGACGTTTTCCATCAAGGATAAAGCTTGCTGCACGAGTACTTTGCTAGTGAGCTTAGTCGCAACAGGGCGAGGAGCGCTTGGCTCATAAGCCTTGGCTTCTTTTATAAGCTCAGGATACTGATTGGTCATCCGCTCATAAAAGATACTGACGTAATCTTTATAAAACTGCTCATAGCTCTCAGCACTTTGTACGCGGCGGATGATTTGCGGCGTTTGCTGCATAGTATTTAGCTGAGGCGTAGGCAGTTTGGGCGATAGAGTCGCTAAAGTCGTCGGCGCAATATAGTCAAACTGACTCTCGGGCGCCGCTTCATAAGTGCGGTCTAAGGCTTCAAAGTGCGCCTTAATCACTGACTTACCGAAGCCTTTGGGCAAGCTACCGTCATCAAGCGCTAAGCGTAGCCATTTGTTTTGCCACTGAGTGCCAAGCTTATCATCGGCAAATTCAGAGGTCAGTAGTGCAAAGTTATCAGCCCATAGATAGATATTACCGGTCTTAAAATCGACATAGATAGGCTGACTAATAGTAGTACGATTATTACGCGCATGATACTGAGCGCTCATCAGCATCGTAAACCTGCCAGCTAGCGGCTGATAAACGCCTTGCGCATTGACGGATAAAGGCTTGAGCAAATACGCGTCAAGCAATTGCGCTTTTTTAATATCGAGCGGCGTTGATTTATCCTCATAGTTATCAAATAGCTGCTGATAATAAGGGCTTACCGCCTGTGAAGTACTTCCATTCTGTTTTTCATTAAGAGGATTGCCCTTTATCGTACTGGTTTCAAGGATAGTGGCGCCCTCTTGCCCTTCCGCTTCGACAGCTAACGGTTCACTGACTTCGGCTATAGCTTCATTCTCGTCACTGTCATAGTCATCATAGCTATCATAATAGTCATCAGCTCTCTTAGCCTGCCAAGCTTGATAAGCGTCCCTACACGCTAAATATTTGTTTTTAAGTGCGCTGCGCTGTACCTTATACTGCGGTGCGGATAGCTCTAAGTTTTGCACTTGTGCTTGGGCAATCAAATCTGCATAGGCCTGATCATGGGTCTCTTCACAATACCTGGCGGCAGTCTCTGCGGCGACTAGTTGCGTTTGGTCTACATTGGTAAACTGCTGCTCATTGCTGATCTCAATGTTGCTATGGTAACTAAACGAGCTACGGCGCTGTTTTTTTAGAGCGCTCTCTAAGCTTGTTTTTGCCGCGTTTTGACTGGCGGCAACATTAGTCACACTGCTTGGGTTGGTACTCATAGACTGGCAACCCGTTAGCGCTACACTACCAACCAACAAGGCGCTACTGACTAGCGAGCGCTTAGCCATAATGGTATTTGTAGCTACAGATAACGCTACTGGCTTGATTTGAGTTTTCATTTTTTATCCTTAAAAAGCTTGATACTAATTTTAAATTAGTTATATCCTTTATTAATCTGCGCTATTAGTAGCGTTATCCATGTCGTTGTCATCGTCAGCACTTTCATAGCCATTTTCGTATGCGTCTTCATAAACATCTTCATAGGCATCTTCATAAGCATAGTCATAACGTGCGTAGCGAGCCTGCTCTAATCTTTGTTTTTGTTGATGCTGCTCGGCAAGCCAAGCGTTGCCATCAAGTGCGGGCTGCGTGTTTGCGCCAAATGTTTGCGTCAATAGCGGAGTTAATGGACTACTCTCAAAGCTGCGGCGATCATAGCGTACTTGGTTCAATACAGTCGTGTTTGAGCCCATCAAGTCGCCACTGAAATTGATCCGTTGCTGCTTAGCCAGTAACTCATCTGAGCTATCAAGGTAGTAGTAATTCACTTAATTAAAGGAGATAGGGAAGATCGCTTCTACCAGCTGCAATAAGGCCCCGACATCAGCGCTTTGATAGCCCTTGTTGTAGAGCTGTATTTTGTCTATTGCCTTTTTTACCATAGCGTTATCTGGGTACTGAGCAGGATTCGCGTCGACATATTGTTGTAGCGACTGGCTCATATATTTGAGCATTTTGCCGATGATCTCGCCGGTTTGCTTGCTACCAAAATTAACTTTGACTGCTCGCGCGGCGCCCACTTGTTTTGCAAATTCATCTTCTCGAATATCAACGGCGCTGAAGTGTTCGGGCGCCAACTCTGCCATGCTTGCCTGCATAGCATTGATAGCAGCGTCATAGATGACTGCAGTTGGCACTTGAGAAGTGATAGCCTCAGGTAAACCAAAGTCCACCGTATGCGCTGTCATCTGCGTCGGCGTATCCTCAGGATTGGCTAAAGCCACCAGCGGCATGATAAGCGCTGGATCTAAGGTGACTTTACTGGTATTGAAATCTAAAGCTAACGGCAACTGCACCGATGAGCCGATAGTAGGTGCAGCGTAATCGTAGCTGTAGACGATCTTAAACTGGCGCTGTTTTGGTAGATATTGACTAACGCTATTAAAGGTCAAATATTTATACTGATAAGCGTTGGTAGCTGCGACTTGCTCGGGGGTTTTATGCAGCATATCTAAAACCATACTGATAGCGCCAGGAGTGGAGGATTTGACCGGATTGGCTGCAGGGTTGGTTGGTTTAACCTTCTCGCTTTGTTTGGCTGCTTGCAGCGCTTCAAAATCTGCCAATCACTGTTTTGGATTGTTACTGGCTATACGCGCGCGCAAGCTAGTATCGCGGCTGCCATTGTTATAACCCTCTGCGGTTTCACCGTAGTAATCATAGCCTTCTTTGTCATAGCCCTCCTCATCAAACCCGTCATAATCGTAGCCGCTGCGATCATAACCGTATTCGTCATAACCATCGATATCGTAGCCATCGCTATCATACTCATAACCGTCCGCTTCATAAGCGACTTCAAAGTCAGCCGCTGCGCTCACTGCATCTGCAGCGGTTTCGTTATGGCTTTCATAGTCGTTGTAGTTATCATAGTTATCATAGTCATAATCGCTATGATTTTCGTAATCATCATTCTCTTGCGCTTCGCGATGGCCGTAGACTTCAAGAATCGTTCTGAGTAACCCTGTCGAGCCAGCATCGATACTATCGGCATCGATAAAAGGCACGGCATTATAGTTAGCCTGTGCCACCGCGACATGCTCAGTCGCTAAATGTTGACGAATAGCACTTATTAAATGACGTTTGACTTGGCTATCACTATTAGGGAAGCGGGTTTGATCGAAGAGCCGCTCATAACGCTCGTCGTGCGCTTGTAGGCTTTGATTAAAAGCTTCACTTTGTGCTTGCATAACCGCAGGGTTGACAACGCTAAAATCGATGAGCGCAGCGGAGCTGTGATTAGAGCTATCTAACGACTTATTAGACTGACAACCGCTCATAACCGCAGCGCTACTCGCTAATAGTAACGTATAACTGGCGCGCGATAGCCATTTGCGTTTGGTACGCTGCGGATGCGCCATCGGCATAGAAATTGGCATCAACTTTAGCATTGAAAGTGAATATGGTGATTTCTTGTGATGAATAACTGACATAAAAATCCCTTTTTTGTTTTAAGTTATCTAGTGCTATACAGGGTTGCTACCATTTGCTTCGGTTAATTTAGCTCCATTGTAGTTGCTTGATACAAGAAACGTTACGATTGAGCAACATATCAATAAGTTTAAGGGATATTACGCAAAAAAGGAGATATTTATTCAAAAAAAACATTAATTCTGTTCATACAAAAATTGGCTAAATCATCCCTAGAACTAATGTTTGATTTTATTTATCTTAAAGCTTTATGGTTGTGGTAGGATTTGTTAGTACTTTTACATCTGCGCTTATTGGTCAGTTGTCATTTTATCACTCGTATCTGAGCCTTATTGACTATGTCTATATATCAGCTAAAGACTCAATTTCAAAATCAGTTGCGGCCTATCAGTGATGCCTTGGTAAGTTTTGGCGTGAGTGCCAATCAAGTCACTGTTAGCGCTATTGTGCTTAGTGCTGGTAGCGCTTATGTTATAGCCAATATAGCGCCGCAAGCGAATAATAACACCCTAACAAACAACCCTACTGAGCGAAATGCGCGTATCTGGCTCATATTACCTGTAGCGCTCTTTGTACGTATGGCATTAAACGCCATCGATGGCATGATGGCAAAGGAGCACCAGCAAGCCTCAAATCTAGGAGCGGTGCTCAATGAAGGTGGTGATATAGTCTCAGACTATTTATTAATAGCGAGTTTGTCCCCGCATATACCTACCACTACTGGCAACAAGCTATATTTTAGTCCTAAGGCTTTACAGCTTCCACAGGATCTGTCTTCCGCCAAACTCTCCCATCACACTCATCTAAAGCTCATTAATAGCTTAAGTATGCTAACGGAAGTAGTGGCCATTAGCGCCAGTCTAACCACTGGTGAACGCGCCAATCATGGGCCATTGGGTAAAAGCGATCGAGCCTTTGAGTTAGGCGCTATTGGGTTTTTTATGGCCTTTGCTCAGCCTTGCGTTAATTGTATGGCTCATCGTCAGCCTCGTATTGGTTATATAAAGCCTTTATTTTTGCTCAATCAGCTATTATTCATCAAGACCTCGCTTAATCGCCTCGCTTTTATCGCAAAGTTTTACTTCAACCACTATCATCCGCCGCCAATAGCCAAGTCTGTCGAGGCCTCTTCCACCATTCGCTCACAAGGACGCGCTAATATGCCAACCGAACCTACTCATAAAGCTGAAAAAAACTCTGTCAAAGCATCAGCCAATACCGCTAATATATCAGCTCGTATTATCACTGAGCACAGCTGCTTTAATGCTTACGATGGTACGGCGCTCTATTATCGCTATTGGTTAACCATGCCATTAGCGCAATTGGCTAATCTATCTAAGCAACAGCAGTCCGAGCAAAAGCAAGTCATCCTCTTGCACCGAGGTCATGAGCATTCGGGACGTTTAACAGAGTTAGCAGAGCGCTTTGTCCAAGCCGGTTATCAAGTGTTTGCTTGGGATGCACGCGGTAATGGGCGCTCAGGCGGTATCAAAGACCACGCCGATAGCGTTACAGAGCTTGAGCGCGACCTCAATGACTTTGTGACCTTAGTCACTGAGCAAACAGGTATTGGCTTAGAAGATACTGTGATCGTGGCCAGTAGTATAGGAGCGGTATTAGCCGCGGCTTGGGTGCACGATTATGCGCCAAATATTCGCGGTATGATCCTTGGCACGCCGGCGCTCAGCATCCGTCTATATATTCCCTTTGCGATTCCGGCTCTTAAAGTCGCGCGTAAATTTGGTTTGATGTCCAGAGTATCGAGCTATGTCAAAGCGCAAGTCCTGACCCATGATAAAGACGCGCAAGCCGCTTATAATGCAGACCCACTGATTTCAGGATCAATATCAAGTGACTTGCTTATTGACACTCATGCAACCGGTCAACGTCTGCTTGATGATGCTGGCGCTATTACCGCGCCAACTTTTATACTATGCGCGGGCAAAGACTATGTGGTCGACAAGCAAGCTGAACGTCAGTTTTATGAGCAATTAAGCTCGCCTAATAAGCGCTGGCAGCTATACCCAGATAGCTTTCATGCGATATTTCATGAGACTAATAAGGCTGATATCTTCGCTGATTGTATCGACTTTGCCGATAGCTTATTCGCGAACAGCACTGATAAAGTGGATTTAACCGGCGCTCACCTCAATAGCGCCAGTAAAGATAAAGTCGATCGCCTTGCCATTAAACCCTTTAACCCAAGCTTTGCTATGACCCGCTTTGCTATGCAAAAATTTGGCCATGTCAGCGATGCTATCGCTACCGGCCTAGAGCATGGTTTTGACTCTGGCAGCTCGCTTGACAAAGTCTATGTCAACGCGCCGAAAGGTAGCAATGCTTTTGGCAAAGCGGTCGATAAGTTTTATCTGAGCAATATCGGTTGGCAAGGGATTCGGATACGCCGTCAGCATTTGTTAGAGCTTGGACGAAAGGCACTGGATCAGCGTATGCAAATCCTTACTATAAACAGCGAAACCGAAAATAATGAGTCAACGTTAAGTATTCTCGATATTGCTAGTGGTAATGGCTATTATGTTTTTGATTTATTAGCAGAGTATGAGCAACTACAAGCTGAGATGCGCGATTATGACGCGCACAATGTGCAAGTGATCACAAATAAGGCAGTCAAATTAAGCTTAGATAATCGGGTCAATGCGGTGCAAAAAGACGCTTTTGATGATGCCAGCTATAAAGATAATCAAGGCAATAATTTACCAAATGTCAAAAATAGTGCCGCAAACGCCTTCGATGTAGCAATCGCTTCAGGGGTGTTTGAATT
>Ga0105235_100594_pt1 | contig 11516 bp, 11 predicted proteins | sample Virmet3819_2500_FD_90059 | JGI IMG/M metagenome (GOLD analysis project Ga0105235, IMG submission 90059) | Marine viral communities from the Southern Atlantic ocean transect to study dissolved organic matter and carbon cycling - metaG 3819_2500 | ecosystem: Environmental > Aquatic > Marine >... | reverse complement strand
TAACAACCCGTTGTGCATTTTGATTTTCAAAATCTTAATTAAGCGTCAGTTCGAGTGATTTTGAGGCACGAAAAATTGTATCGAGAACCTGTTTAAATTAAAAAATTCTATTCTCGATACTGATTTTACTCATTTTCAATCGTAAAATCCACTCGAATTGACGAATTTTATCAAAATATCCAACAGGTTATTAACACTAAATATTAATCCTCACAGGTTTTAGAAACCTGTGAGGTTTTTTTATGCGTATTGTCACGCGTTAGGGATTGAGGTATTGTTGGAGCACATCTTTGATTGCGACTACCGAAAGCTCGACGCACTTTTGCCACTAAAAGCAAAAGTGGGTAACGCCATAATACATAAAAGCCTTAATCTTTTTTATTGATTAAGGCTTTTAGTTTTTTGTTTCAATTACGTTTTAATTACGCACTGGTAAAAAATTGTAATTAGTACTGTAATCTAGCATTTGAGCTTCAAAAGTATCTGGTTGCGTTACTTTTATCGCTGTAATTTCTCCTGCGTCATTTGTTTCTGGTACTAAAACAGGATTTACAAATCCGCTGTAAGGAGCAGATTTAAATTGCTTGTTACGTTCTAAAACTTCGGCATGAATAGTTTGATCTACTTTTACACCGTAATCTTCAACCAAAGCTTCTACAGCTGCGTAATCACCTTCTGATTTTATACGTTGTGTCTCGCGTAATAACTGACCAAATAATTCGTGTAGTTTATCATAATCATTAATGTTGAAATACGTTTTACCATCACGAGTTACTTTTTCTATCACGTTATCTGCTTTTCCTTTTTCGTAAACCCAAGCACTTACCCATTGTCTGTTACGCATATGTGCTTCTTCTACATCATCGCCTAAGTTTAAACGAATTAATTGCGTCATTAATCCATTACGTATGTAACCATCGTAAGCTGCTTTTCCTACAGATTTCCAATCGTCTACTAAACCTAATTCTTGTAATTTTGGATTGTATAAATAGTAAAGTCCTACTAAATCTGCACGACCTTCTTCTAAGGTAGATGCATAATTTTTAAGCGTCTCTTTAGTTTCTCCAACTCCAGGATTTAATTGTCCTGATGCGTGACCAATTACTTCGTGTAATGCTGTGTGTAGCTTATCTGCTAATTGTCCATATTTTTCTTCTAGTTGAAGTTCTTCTTCATCATGAACAAATTCTTTTAATCGTCCTGAGCTACCTGCATTGTTGTATGCTTCAATTATGTTTCCTAAAGATACAGACTTACTTCCTACTGCTGCTCTAATCCAGTTTGCATTTGGTAAGTTAACTCCAATTGGTGTACTTGGTGAAGCATCACCAGCTTCTCCAGCAACATTAACAACTTTGTATGTAACACCAACGACGTTTTTCTTTTTATGCTCGTCCATTAAAGGTGAATTATCTTCGAACCATTGCGCATTTTCTGATAAAACCGACATTTTTTTAGACATATCAAAATCTTTGATTTGTACGATAGTTTCGTAACTTCCTCTGTATCCTAATGGATCGTTATACACTTCAATAAAACTATTAATGTAGTCTATATCACCATCGGTAGCAGCAGTCCAAGCAACATTATAATCGTCCCAAGTTTGTAAATCTCCTGTTTTGTAATAGTCGATTAACAATCCTAAGGCGTTACCTTGCGCTTCATTTTCGGCAACACTTTTTGCTTTTTCTAGCCATTTAATAATTTCGTCAATTGCGCTTCCGTATAATCCTCCAGATTTATACACACGTTCTTTTAATTGACCGTTTTCTTTTACTAATTGCGAGTTTAAACCAAAAGATAATGGCTTCTCTGGATTAGGAGATTTTTTTTGTTTGTAGAAAGAAATCACATCTTCATTAGTCACATTTGGACCATAAAAATTAACTGCAGAAAGCGCTACATTATCTACACCTTTTGCTTGATTTACTTTTTTAAGGTCTTGATCATTAAAAATAACATCAAACGCTTCGCCTTCTAAACTTGTTTCTGTATCTGCTAATAATTGCTTTAAATAATCTGAAGAAAACTCAGGTTTAAGCTTATCGTTTGAATAGTGATGATGAATACCATTACTAAACCATACACGCTTTAAATAGGTAGTAAATGCTTGCCAATCTGCCGAAGTTTTATCGCCTTCATACGTTTTATAAACATTTTCTAAAGCTGCTCTAATAGCTAAGTTATGTCTGTAGTTTTGATCCCACATTATATCACGACCAGCTAATCCAGCTTGGGTTAAATAATAGGCTAATTGTTGTTGTTTAAGACTTAAATTATCCCAACTAGGAATTTGATAACGTAAGATTTTTATATCAGCAAAAGTATCTACGTTATAATCAAAAGTAGATTCTTTTTTAACTGAAGTGTCTTCGGTTGTTTGTGCTTTTTTATCTTCTCCACAAGAAAATAAAAGTGAAGTCATTATTGCAGCACTAAATATTGTTTTTAGTTTCATTGAATAAAATTTTTATAAGTGCCTAAAGATATAAATATTTAACCTATTAAATTTGATTATATTTGAATTAATAACCACAAATTTCACAGATAATGAAATTCTTAAAATATATATTTTTCATCTTACTAATAGCCATCATTGCAGTATCTATTTATGTTGCTGTCCAACCTAGTAATTTTGAAGTTTCAAGAACTAGAATAATCAATGCACCTTCTGGAGTTGTGTATAATAATGTTGCCGATTTAAAACTTTGGGAAAATTGGTCTCCTTGGAAAGAACAAGATCCAACAATGAAGATTATGTACAACGACCAAACCAAAGGTGTTGGCGCAAGCTACAGTTGGACAGGAAAAGATGGAAATGGCAACATGAAAATTGTTAATACAAATCCACCAAAATCTATAGAACACCAATTACAATTTGAAGATTATGATCCTTCTAAAATCAATTGGACTTTTACACCAACTAACGACGGAAAAACCGAAGTAAAATGGCAAATGAATAGCGAAAATATACCGTTTATGTTTAAAGCATTTGGTTTAATGTCTGGCGGATTTGATAAAATGATTGGTCCTGATTTTGAGCGCGGATTAGAAAAATTAGATAGCGTTACAACAACTCAAATTAGACAATATAATATTGAAGTTAATGGTGTTACAGAACATAGTGGCGGTTATTATTTATACAATACAACGTCTTGTAAGATTAGTGATTTTCAAAAAAAAATGGCAGAAATGCTACCTAAAGTTGGACAGTTTGTCGCAGAAAATAATATTACAGTTTCTGGATCTGCATTTGTAATTTATCACAAATGGGATGAAGAAAATAATACTGTTATGTTCTCTTGTGCTATGCCAACGCCAAATAAAGTAGTTACTACAACAAGCGACATTTTAACTGGTCAATTAGAACCTTTTAAAGCAGTAAAAACGACCCTAAAAGGCGATTACAGCAACCTAAAAGAAGCTTGGGATAAAGGCATGAAATATATAGAACAGTACAATCTTGTTTTTGATGAAGATGGTGTTGCTATTGAAAGCTACGTTACCGATCCATCAAATGAGCCAAACCCTGCAAAATGGATTACAGAAATCTATATGCCTGTAGAATAACATGAAGCAACTAGTATTAGTTTTTATTGGTGGTGGCTTTGGTAGCGTATTACGTTTTATTATTGGTAAATGGCTAAACAGCAATCAATCAGGAATACCTTATGGTACATTTTTAGCTAATATTTTAGGTTCGCTTTTAATTGGATTTATTTTAGGATATGCCTTAAAAAATAATAGCTTAAACCAAAACCAAACCTTATTATTAGCAACTGGTTTTTGTGGCGGTTTCACTACCTTTTCTACCTTTGCTTATGAAAACCATTTATTTTTAAAAAGTGGCGACTTTACTAGCTTTGCTATCTATACAATCGCTAGTTTTATTTTAGGATTTTTAGCGGTGTTTTTAGGTATCTGGCTAGCTAAATAAATTATTTTTCATACACTTTAACACCAGATTTTACAGCAACATCAAGATAATTTTCTCTTGGAACAATTGGGCAAGAAAATTTTTCGTTATAAGCGCAATATGGGTTGTAGGCTTTATTAAAATCTATTTCTATTGTATTACCTTCTGGTATTCTTAAATCTATATAACGTCCGCCGCCATATGTAGTATCTCCGTTAGTATCATCCAAAAAAGGTAAGAATAAATAATCCTCAAAGCCTTCTTTTGTCATTAACTCTTTACCTTGATAGACATTAAGCGTATATGCTTTTCCTTTTAATTGAAAGTTTAAAACACCATAAACACGCTCGTCTGTAGTTTCATTTAAGGTTCTTTTCATTTTAAACCATTTAGAGTTTGGTGTGCGTTTTAATGTTGCTTTAACAACAAAAGTACTGTCAAATTGAAAAAAATCTAAACCTTTAAAATTTTGTCTATCTCTATCTTTTAAAGGCGATTTAGAAGCATCTTTAAACATGGCGTTTTGCTCTTTTTGCCAATCAGTTGCTCCTAAAATTGGTTGTTTACCTTCTTTACAACTAAAGATTATTAGTACAAAACTGAAAATAAAAAAGAAGTTTTTCATTTTTAAAAAATTAAATTATTTAGTTTCAAAAATACGACTTATTAAAAATTTTAGTTAGCTTTGATTCAAACTTTTAAGAAAAGAATGAAAAGAGTCAACACATATTGTAAGCAACAAACCACTTCTACCAAAGATTGTGATAGAAGAAGGATGCTTTATATGTTTTGACAATTTAGATATCAATTTTAAGAATATAAAAAGTCCAGCTTCATTGTTGGGCTTTTTTATTTTTAAGCAACAATGAGGTTGATCTTTTTTAAAACCAGCCAAAAAAAAATGAAAAGATTACTTAAACTTTATTTAAACACCTTTGATGGGCTATCAAGAGAAGTTTGGTGGCTAGCTTTAATTACATTAATCAATCGTGCTGGTACGATGGTTATTCCTTTTTTATCATTATATCTTACTGAAGATTTAGAATTCTCTCCGTCTACAGTTGGATCGATTATGGCTGCTTTTGGATTAGGATCTGTTGTAGGATCTTGGCTAGGCGGAAAATTAACCGATAAGATTGGCTACTATAAAATTATGGTATTTAGCCTTTTTGTTTCTGGGTTATTATTCGTCTTACTTCAATATTTAAAAACCGTACTAAGTTTATCCATTGGTATTTTTGTATTAATGTTAGTTGCAGATATGTTTAGACCAGCAATGTTTGTGGCATTAAGCGCATACAGTAAACCCGAAAATAAAACAAGAAGCGTTACTTTAATTAGATTAGCTATTAATTTAGGATTTTCGGCTGGTCCTGCTGTTGGTGGTTTAATAATTGCTGGATTGGGTTACAACGGTTTATTTTGGGTAGATGGTATAACTTGTATTTTGGCTACCTTACTTTTAATTCAATTATTAAATCCGAAAAAATCTAAAGTTTTAGACGAGGTTAAAGTTGAAGAGCCTTACTCGGCATACAAAGACAAAGCGTTTATTATCTTCCTCTTTGCTTTATTTTTATTTGGAGTCATGTTCTTGCAATATTTCTCTACCATGCCAATATATTACAGAGACAGTCACTTTTTATCAGAACCTGAAATTGGTTTGCTTTTAGGTGCTAATGGTTTTTTTATCTTTTTATTGGAAATGCCTCTTATAAAATGGCTAGAAAACACAAGATTTAATAAAGTAACACTTATATGGTTTGGTGCGTTATTAACAAGTTTAAGCCTTTTAATTTTAAACTTTACAACGTGGTCTGGCATACTAATTATCGGTATGTTTTTAATGACGGTTGGAGAGATGATTGCGTTTCCGTTTGCCAACGCATTTGCTTTACAACTAGCTAAAAAAGGAAATCAAGGTGAATACATGGCATTATACTCTATTGCTTTTTCTTTTGCTCATATTTTTGGTCATAAAGCAGGTTTAGAAAGTGTAAGCGTGTACGGTTTTGATAACACTTGGTACATTTTTACAGCAGTTGGTGTGTTGTGTATGTTTTTACTTTTAATCTTAAAACAATTTTTAAAAGCTAAAAAACATAATAAGTTAAGCATTTAAAACTTTGTTAATGTATGTCCTCTAATCTAAGTTTTTTTATCTAATACATTAACTTTGTATTTCTTATGAAAACGACAAATTTAGACATCATCATCATTGGCGCAGGTCCAATTGGTATTGCCTGTGCTTTAGAATGCAAAAAACGTAACTGGAATTATTTAGTAATAGAAAAAGGTGCGTTAACCAATTCTTTATTTAATTATCCTTTAAATATGACGTTCTTTTCTACTTCAGAAAAGTTAGAAATAGATAACATTCCGTTTATTAGCAATAACCCAAAACCTACACGTAATGAGGCATTAGAATATTACCGAAGAGTAGTAACATCTAATCAATTAAATATTAAGTTATACGAAGAGGTATCTACTATTAAAAAAATAAATGATGACTTTAACATTGAGACAAGCAAAAACCAATACAAAGCAAAAAAGGTGATTATAGCTACTGGCTTTTACGATATCCCAAATTTTTTGGATGTGCCTGGTGAAGATTTATCAAAAGTATTTCATTATTACAAAGAAGCACATCCGTTTACCTTACAAAATATAGCAGTTGTTGGTGCAAGTAACTCGTCTGTAGATGCTGCTTTAGAAATTTACCGTAAAGGCGGAAACGTAACTATGATTGTTAGAGGCGAATCTATTGGCGAACGCGTTAAATATTGGGTAAAACCAGATATTTTAAACCGAATTGAAGAAGGTAGCATTAAAGCTTATTTTAATTCTGAAATCACTAAAATTGAAGAACACCAAATTACAATTAAAACACCTAAAGGTCAAATAAACATACCAAACGATTATGTTATTGCCTTAACTGGTTACCAACCTAACTTTAAGTTTTTAGATCAAGCTGGAATCAAATTTTCTGAAGACAAAAAACACATCCCAAATTATAATCCAGATACTATGGAATCTAACGTTGAAGGACTATATCTTGCTGGTGTTATTTGTGGCGGTATGGAAACACATAAATGGTTTATAGAGAACTCTCGCATTCATGCAAAACTAATTGCAGAAGATATTGCCTCTAAAAGTTAAAGCTTTTTTATCGCATTGTTTTTTACCACATGAGATAAGATAATTTGCGTTTTACATTCGCCATAAACAATTAATTGATCAATAAAACTCTCTAAGTGCTTTTGGTTTTTTAGGATTACTTCCATAACGATGTTTTCGTTACCAGTAATTCGATAGCAATTAACAACTTCATCAAATGTTTTCACCTTTTCTAAGAACGGTTTTAGTTTTCCCATAAAAGCTTGTAATGTAATTAAGGCTTTTAACTGATAACCAACTTCAAAAGGCGATATTAATGTGATGTGATTTTGGATAATCCCTAAATCTTCCATCTTCTTTATACGTTCAGAAACTGCAGGAGAGGTTATACCAACCTGCCTTCCTATTTCTGCATTAGATTGTCTTGCGTTTTGCTGTAAGCACCTCAAAATCTTCCAATTAAGATTATCTATATTCATTTTTAAAGAATTTTTAAAAAATAATTTAATTATTAAAGCAAATATATGGTTTTACTTTAATACCTAAAGACGAAAACGTTATCATGTTAGTAATTTTGGTAAAAAGAAAAATTAAAATGTCGGCTCAAGTCCCTTCTCACCTATCAGATTTACCCGTTTACAAACAGGCTATACAAATTTTCACACTGTCTAGAAGTATTTCGTCTTATTTAAATCAAGATTTAGCCTATTTATATGAAGATGGAAAAGAGGATAACAATATCTATTTTTCTGGAGATATTGTGCAACAATCTGAATCTCTAGCTCCAGAAATTATTAATGCCGAATTGCAACGTCATTCTGATAAAAAACACAAACATGCTGCATCTGTTAGACGTTTAACCAACAGACTTTATAGAAATTGTAAGCGTCTAGAAAGATGTAATAGTAACGGTAAAGACTTTCTTCCGTTGTTAAAAAAAGAACTTAGAGTATTTAGAAAGTTACAACGTAATTGGATGATGACGCTTTAAGTATCACTTTACTTTTACTAGTCTAGCATTAAACATAAAGCTATCTTGATACGCTGCTATTTTAGAATTGAAATTTTCAGAGAAAATTACAAACTGCGCTTTGGGTGTACTTTCGGTTAATCTTAAAATATAATTATGATTGTTATCTCTATTTATAAAATCTGCATCATGTACCACAAACAATTTTAACTCGCCAGTATGCACACTATTTAAGTGATATAATTTGCTTAATTGTTTTGGTGTTGCAATTAAAATATCTACACCATAATAAATATCTTCACGTTGTGTTTCTAAGTTTTTAGCGGCATATGCACAATACAATCGTAAATCTGTATTTGCTGTAAAGGCTTCAAATTTTTCTTTTAATTGTAAGGCTTCTTGCTTGTCCTTTACCAAAATTAATGCTCTTGGAGAGTCTTCAAAAGCTTCTGCTTTTAATTTTTGAATCACAGAAATAATTAAAGCAGTCGTTTTACCACATCCTTTTGGTCCAATACCATACACACTTGCACCACTTTTTATAATGGGTAATATTTTTTTCTGAAAAGCATTAGGCTGTTCAATACCTAATGTTTCCAAAGATTCTTTTAATAAAGGATGGTATTTTTTGAAAGACATAATTATTATTTGCTACGAAAATAGGGATTATATGGTGGATAATAAAAAACTATGCCTTTTTATAACAAAGTAAAACACCACGAATCAATAGATTGATTTTCTGTATATTACATGTAAAACCAAATTATAATGCTAAAAAAATCTATTCTTATTGAGCAAAAAAGCTCTGTGACATGTAAAAACCTACAATTAATAATCAAAAACAAAGTTAGAGAAGCCTCTATTCCTATTGAAGATATTGGCTTTATAGTTATTGACAATCCAGAAATTTATATAAGTATTACTGCTTTTAATCTTTTAATAGACAATAACACTGCTGTAATAATATGCAATAACAACCATTTACCTAATGGTATGTTTCTTAATCTTAACAGTCATCACATACAACAAGAAATCTTTAAAAATCAAATAGCCGCAAGCCTACCTTTAAAAAAGCAACTATGGCAACAAACCATAAAAGAAAAAATTAAAAATCAAGGTATACTTTTAAATAAGATTACTAATAAGGTAAACAATTTTGAGTTCTTAACTAGTAAAGTGTTAAGTGGTGACACATCTAACATGGAAGCTGTTGCTGCTAATTTTTATTGGAAGTCATTCTTTAATCACAATTTTAAACGAGAACGTTTTGGTAAATACCCAAACAACTTTTTTAATTATGGATATGCAATCTTAAGAGCTGCAACAGCACGTGCCTTATCAGGAAGTGGATTACTAAACACACTAGGTATACATCACAAAAGTAAATATAATGCATTTGCTTTAGCAGATGATATTATGGAACCCTTTAGACCAATAGTTGATGAAGCTGTAAATACTATAGTTCAACACTATGATGAAGAAGAGCTAAATACTGAAATAAAATCGGTGCTATTACAAACCCTTACAAGAACAGTATATTTTAAAAATGAAAAAAGCACTTTAATGGTAGCACTTCAAAAAACAGCAAGCTCATTACAACAATGCTATTCTGGTAAAAGAAAAAAAATTAAATATCCAGAATTATGGAACTAAACGCTTATAGAATTATGTGGCTATTTGTATTTTTCGACCTACCAACAGATACAGCAAAAGACAGACGTAATGCAGCTGGTTTTAGAAAGAATCTATTAAAAGATGGATTTACAATGAAACAGTATTCTGTATACATGCGGCATTGTGCCAGTAGTGAAAGTGCAGACGTACACGAAAAACGTATAAAACGTCTATTGCCACCTCTTGGTAAAGTAAGTGTGTTACGTATAACCGATAAGCAATTTGGCAATATAATGAATTTTTGGGGACGTGCAGAAGTCCCCAAAGAGCCACAACCCACACAATTAGAACTATTTTAAAAAACACTAAACAACACTCCTTGTCATTCCGACGCTCTTTGTCATTTCGACTCAAGGAGAAATCTCATAATAAATACAGAAAACAAAAAATGCTTCAATCTTACCTTATCACTGTAAAAAAGAAGCATTTTTTATAACGATTTTCAAACCTAAAGCACTATATATCAACAGACAACAATCCAACTAATATCGTGTTTTCTAATCTTTAATCAAACCACAACAGTTGTAGCTGATGTTTTAACATCTTGTTTAATATCGTGTTTTCTAATCTTTAATCAAACCACAACAGTGGCGAAACGGGATTCCCAACGAATTCCAATATCGTGTTTTCTAATCTTTAATCAAACCACAACAAAGATGCTTTAAAATCTACAGGTGTAACTAATATCGTGTTTTCTAATCTTTAATCAAACCACAACCGTGCCGGAATGCGTATGTCAAGAAGACGTAATATCGTGTTTTCTAATCTTTAATCAAACCACAACAACGGAATTAAAGACGTTGCAGACGTTTTAATATCGTGTTTTCTAATCTTTAATCAAACCACAACTAATAAATATGGATAATTGTCTGGTTACTTAATATCGTGTTTTCTAATCTTTAATCAAACCACAACAGGTTAGAGGTTTTTCAAAATCGCGACTTGAATATCGTGTTTTCTAATCTTTAATCAAACCACAACATATCAAAAAATACTTGTGCTTCATTTTCTAATATCGTGTTTTCTAATCTTTAATCAAACCACAACATTGTGTAAGATGTACACTTTACGTGTTTGAATATCGTGTTTTCTAATCTTTAATCAAACCACAACATAAATCTATAAATCAATAAAAATGAAAACAATATCGTGTTTTCTAATCTTTAATCAAACCACAACAGATAGGGCTATTGGATTGACAAAAAAACAAATATCGTGTTTTCTAATTTTTAATCAAACCACAACACAGCAGGCTGTCTAATAGCCGACTTTAAAAATATCGTGTTTTCTAATCTTTAATCAAACCACAACACAATGGTTAATCTATCTAAGCGACCATAAAATATCGTGTTTTCTAATCTTTAATCAAACCACAACACTTCTTTGTCTAGGTTAAGCTTATCGTATAATATCGTGTTTTCTAATCTTTAATCAAACCACAACAACCGTATAATACTTTAGATTTTGTGTAGAAATATCGTGTTTTCTAATCTTTAATCAAACCACAACTCTTCTTCTGGTTTTACCAAACTTTGACTAAATATCGTGTTTTCTAATCTTTAATCAAACCACAACAGATAGTATTGAGAATAAACAAAATGATGTAATATCGTGTTTTCTAATCTTTAATCAAACCACAACAGTAATCTATAATCGTCTAACGTGCCTAAAAATATCGTGTTTTCTAATCTTTAATCAAACCACAACAAAACAGCTGTCAAGTATTTTAAAAAAAGCAATATCGTGTTTTCTAATCTTTAATCAAACCACAACAACAGATAAAAAAAGTGTATCCAGAAAAAGAATATCGTGTTTTCTAATCTTTAATCAAACCACAAC
>Ga0105235_100593_pt1 | contig 11529 bp, 9 predicted proteins | sample Virmet3819_2500_FD_90059 | JGI IMG/M metagenome (GOLD analysis project Ga0105235, IMG submission 90059) | Marine viral communities from the Southern Atlantic ocean transect to study dissolved organic matter and carbon cycling - metaG 3819_2500 | ecosystem: Environmental > Aquatic > Marine >... | reverse complement strand
GCGAATTTCGATTTTATCCATTGAAGCCTAAATGAGAGAAAAAGAATCAGTATGCCATAGGTGTCAAGTAAAGTGATATGACAATCAAGTTATACTGTGAGTGGAGAGAGCAGATCACCTCGCGGAAACTAGTTCACGAACACAACATCCGAACTGCATTGTAAAATGGTGATTTTATCCCCACTTTTAAACCCCTTAAGGTGCAAAAGGGCCAAATCAATCTCATCGGTGAGAAGAGCACCAATTGTATTAATCGAATTTAAGGTAAGTGGGCGAGTTTAAAATGTCCGTACTCTTTGCTGTGTCACCTTAATGTAGAACCACTATACCTGCGGTAACACGCCGCGATTACGAACATTTTAAGTCTCGCTGAGTGGGTAATTGTCTATGCGGACTGGTATTATGCTACACTTCGCGACCTGTTATGATAGCTGCAGAAACAGGTGTTCTCTGCGCACAATTTTGTTTTTTGATTCTATTTATTGAGGGACACAGACGCTTTGAACGCTTTGGAATTGCGCGCCGCGCTTGCACTCGCCTCCGTTTACGTTTTACGCATGATGGGGTTGTTCATGGTTATGCCCGTGTTGGCTGTTGCCGCGATGGACTATCCAGATTATTCGCCACTATTGGTTGGACTTGCTGTGGGCGGTTACGGCTTGACGCAGGCTGCGCTTCAAATTCCCATGGGCATGATGTCTGATAAATGGGGACGCAAGCCTGTTATCTTGTTAGGGCTTGCTGTATTTGCAATAGGAAGCTTTGTGGCGGCCAACGCCGACAGTATGGCCATGATGATCGTAGGGCGTATTCTCCAAGGTGCTGGGGCAATAGCGGGCGCAATAATGGCCTTGGCTACCGATGTAAGCCGCGAAAGCCAGAGAGCGAAGGTTTTAGCTATTATCGGGATCGCTATTGGTTTTTCATTCTATCTAGCCGTAATTTTAGGGCCGCTCATTGCCAACAGCTATGGTCTCGCTGGTGTTTTTGGTATTACGGGCATATTGGCCATCCTATGTATGCCATTGGTTAAATGGGTAGTGCCAAACGGTGTGCAGTTAAGTAGTGGCGATACACTGCCACAAAAAGATCAGTTAAAGCGCTTGGTATTCTCTTCTCAATTATGGCGTTTGAACATTAGCGTTATGATTTTACACATGATGATAACGCTGCTGTTCGTGCAACTGCCGGTTACGCTGCTAAATTTTAATATGACATTAGACAGTCACTGGACGGTTTACTTACCCGTTCTAGGCGCATCAATTGTTGGTCTAATTGTAATGATGGGAGCAGCAAGAGGCCGTACGCCTAAATCACTCCTTATAACCGGCGTTGTGTTAATGGGAGGCGCGTTTTTAGCGCTGAGTTTAGAAGATAATAGCTGGTGGTGGGTAACTGCGGCGGTGGTCTTATTCTTCACCGGGTTTAATTACTTGGAAGCGAACTTCCCAGCCTTGGTGTCTAGCATTGCCCCTGCAGGTCAAAAAGGCACTGCGATGGGACTTTATGCAAGCTTTCAGTTTTTCGGCGCATTCTTAGGCGGTGTAATATCTGGATTAGTAACGGATATATGGTCGCAAGAGTTGGCTTATGGTATCGGTGCTGCAAGCACGCTCGTATGGCTTTTCATCATTTTCGGTGTAAAAGAGGTGAGCCGCGTAAAACGGGTGATGATGCATGGACAATTCAATGATACTGATATTGATGCTATCGAAGGTCAATTAATGTCGGTACCAGGTGTACTTGAAGTAACGTTGAGCAGTGAAAGCAACGCAGTCTATTTAAAGGTCAATCGAGATTTTGACGCGGTCAAAGCAAAAGATGTTTTAACAGCATAAAAAGACTTTATGAAAGGAAGTACGCAGCCATGATTGACTTAAGTAATTACAAAGCCATTATTTTTGATATGGATGGCACACTCGTCGACTCAATGGGGGCGCACATTGATGCGTGGCAATTGACTTGCAGTGCATTCAATTATCCTTTTGACCGTGCATATCAGCACAGTCTCGGCGGTGTACCTACAATTGAAACGGTGCAATTGATGAATGCGAAGTACGGTAAAAAACATAACCCTTCTGAGGTTGCCATATATAAAAAACAGGCGTTCGAACGTTTGGAGCATATACCGAATTTAATACAAGACACGTTAGAGGTATTTAATCTCTATAAAGCGAGCATGCCGATTGCTGTAGGAACGGGTTCCGACAAACAACATGCACAATCGGTACTAGATAAACACGGTCTTTTATCCCAGTTGTCCGCCCTAGTCACTTCTGATGATGTAGCTAATGGAAAACCTCATCCCGAAACTTTTGTGCGAGCCGCAGAACTCATGGGCGTTGATCCACAATTCTGCGTAGTTTTTGAAGACACTGAGATGGGAAGAAAAGCAGCGTTAGCTGGTGGAATGTCGTGTTTTATGGTCGAAAACAACAGGCTTGTGTATTAGCGCTATTTTAAGCTAGACGGCGTGCTCTAGTTCGCTCAATGCATCGCCACAGTTATGTAACAGTGAAGACTTTATGCGTTTTGTGGCATCAATAATGGCGGTTTGCATCGCGTCAATAGCAATTTCGTTACTGTCTTTATGATTACTATCCTCTATCACATTCACGCTTTGGCCGCGAAACGTAGCTGAAGGTGAGAATTCGTTAGCATTTCTGGGTTTATACATTACGTCGAGCACGACAGTCGCAACCATGTTACTCCCTAAGCTTTTCACAAATGCGCGATTTAACACTATTTTCACGCTGTTGCCTGCTTCATTATTTGGGCTAACATTCATAGCCTCTAGGCTTTGCTGCAAAAGCGTGTATAAAGTATCTTCAGTGACATTTCTGCTTCCTACAAGTAAATCTTTACTTGAGCGTGAATCAGTGAGTTCTGCTAAGTTTATCGGGCATGCTTTAGCTTTAGACATGGCGAGTTGATACTCTTTTCGCTGGGCTTCAGGGATCAGGGAAGAGTCTAGCTCTGGTGATGTAGATTCGCAGCCTATCAACAAAGCTAGTGCACAACAGGCAAAAAATACGCGCGACGCTGGCTTAATTTTCAATATAGAAAATGTTAATTTTTTCATTAATTTATTTTTGTTTTGTGCGGATAAACTACACTCAAGTATATGAAAATTAATAGCGCGAATAAACAGAACAACTGTTGCAAACTGTAACAGCTTTTTTAGCATAGCTTTAGCGTGAATCTGAACAATGGCGGAATTGAGAGCCAAATCATTCCAGCATTTCACAGTAATGACTCAACACGGACAGTTTTTAAATGACGACCTTTAAAAATACACTTTTCGGCTTGTTTTTATGTGTTTCTCTTAGCGGATGCGCAATAAACGTTTCTCCCTCTGCGTTTTTCTACCAAGACTCAGAGCAACAGCCGTTAGATGTCACCAAACTACATGCGGCTATTCAAAACGATAAAACGGCAGCGGGTATTACCCGTGTTGAAGTAAAGAATAAAGAGGGTCTAGTTCTACGAGGGGTTGCTGTATCTTATCCCAACCCAATTGTTAACATCGTATTTTTTGCCGACAACCGAATGCCTATAAGTGAAAACAACAGTGTTATTCACAGATTGGGTAAGTTGCCAGCCAACATTTTATGGTTAGATTACCAAGGAGTGGGGGCCAGTGATAAAGCAAAAGACTTGAGCATTAACGCTATTAAACAAGATGCCTTAACGCAATTTGACTATGTAGAGAGTGCTTTTGATGCGTCCATTCCAACCATTGTGCATGGTCGAGGCATTGGCAGTTATTTTGCCAGTTATGTTGCGGCGAATCGAAAAATTGATGCTTTAGTTTTAGATGGGGCTTTCAATAATATTTCAGATTTGATTGCCAATATGGTGCCAGGATTCTCTAACTCAATTACCATGATGAAGCTACATGACGAAGTCCATAGCATGCAAATTGCGCCTATATTGCGCCACTACGATGGCCCGCTTTGGTTAGTCGTAGGAGAGAAAGATAAAATTACCCCTTACCCTATAAGTCAACAGCTGCTAGAAGATGCAGCAAGCAGCGAAAAATACATTTCTGTAATCCCTGATGCTACACATAGCGCAACATTGAAAAGTGATTACGCGATTAAACAATACAGAGAGTTTTTATCAAGATTCGCAAATTGAGCACAATATTCCTCACTGTGGATAACTAGTGGAAAACCTTGTTGGTAAGTCTGTTAATAGCCATATACGGCAACTGGTCACGATCATTTGGATTGCAGCTGGTCGGATCACGAAATGCTAGTTAAATCAAGCGCTGTAGCGCGATTGGTTCAGATCACATTGTTTTTTGATCGTAAAGGTGCATAGGATCACGCAATTTTCTTGATTGGGGATAAAATCTAAAAACAAAACGATCAAGTGGATGATTTTGTCAATACACTAGAGCTATGAATTTTTTAGAACGTGGCTGAACAAGAATGTACCAAAATACGATTAATCAGCCATTTGCGCTCGCGTTAACTTAAGCACATACCCGCGGTCTGCAGGTATGTTTTTCCCTAGGATAAATTTGGAAAGTGAGTTTAGACTCTTACGATTGAATCGCGCTTAACTACCGTTGGCGTATATTTAAACGTGAGCCCGTCCTCTGGCGTACTTCCCGATGCGTACTTTAATGCCAACTCAGCTGCCTTTGCTGCCATCATTTCAACAGGGTAGCGAAGGGTTGTTAATTTAGGACGGCAGTATTTGGCAAGGAGAACATCGTCATAACCCATTACTGATACATGGTCGGGAACGGCAATACCATGGTCTTGCAGCATGGTCATTGCGCCAGATGCCATAGCATCATTATAAGCAAGCACTGCCGTAAACTTAGCACCAGTTGCCAATAAATTTTGCATCGCCAGTTCCCCACCTTCTTGGTCTGGCGTAGCATACTCAATCATACTCTCAGGCAAACTTAAATTTGCGTTGTCGATAGCGTTTCTTATACCTTCAAGACGATGGTTAGGGTCGTCTATTCGGTATTGACTGCTAATAACGGCAACATGCTTATGGCCTTGGTTAATCGCATACTCGGCCATTAATCGACCGCCGGTTACGTTGTCTAGCCAGACGCATCGATTTGCAATTTCAGGAATATAACGGTTTATAAGTACAAAGCCTGGAACTTGTTTGGCGAAGCCTATCAGTGTTTCATCATCCAAGGCCTTACTGTGAACAACCATGGCTTCTACGCGATGCTCTAAAAGTGTTTCAATAGCGCGAAGCTCGGTTTCTTTTTCTATAGAGCCAGCACTAAGAAGTATTTGTACATTATTTTTGCGGGTGACTGATTCCACACCATGAGCGAGCATGGCAAAAAAGGGGTCGTGAAGTTCGGCAATAACTACACCTAAAGACGCGCTTCTTTTAGTTACAAGTGCACGCGCATTAGCATTGGGGCGATACCCCATTTCTTCCATGATTTTCTTAACCCGTTTTCGGGTGTCGTTACCCACTTTAGGGCCGTTATTAATCACTCGGGATACTGTAGCCAGGGAAACTCCGGCGGCCTGGGCTATATCTTTTATTGTTGCCATGTCTTTGTTAACTTCGTTTTTTGCGTGGAAGGCCGTTACAGCTGTTAGCTATAGCGTACATTATATTTACAAAAAAAGATAAAACATCTCAATTTGGCACTGGTAAGCGGGTTTTAGATGATGTCTAACGCACCATTAGAAAGCTTACAATTAAAGAGGTCACACCTTTTATTTTTATCAGGTTAAAGACTGTAAATGCTTATGGAAAACGTATAACCTTTCTACGGCTCAAACACTAATTTCGATAGCTGTTGTTCACAGCGATATGCCAAAGGTACGCTCTGTTTATCTTGTTGGCACTTACTAAGGTAAATAACTTGTTATGAAAATAAATGTTTCTGTATTCGGTGAAGTAGACGGCAAGGATGTTTGTGCATACACGTTAAATAACACCAATGGCATGTCCGTAACTTTGCTTAACTACGGTGGTATTATTAAAGAAATAAACGTAATCAATGCACAGGGCAGGGTAGTAAGTTGTGTTCAGACATTTGATACGTTGCAGGAATATATAGATGACCCAAGTTATCGTGGGGCAATTGTTGGTCGCTATGCTAACAGGATTGGGAAAGGCACTTTTACGTTAAATGGCGAACAATACCAGCTAGATAAAAATGGCGGTGAGCACAACCTTCACGGCGGCCTTGCGGGCTTTCACAAAAAAGTATGGCAAGCGAATGTGCAGGAATTAAGTGACAGTGCTAGCGTTACATTTAACTTAACCAGTCCAGACGGCGAAGGTGGCTTTCCTGGAAATGTAGAGGTTTACGCTTGTTATACTCTTAATAACGATAATGAGCTTTCACTTGAACTATCAGCCTCAACAGATAAAGAAACACCGCTTAGTTTTACTCAACATGCTTATTTCACTTTAAGTGAAGAAGCAAAGGTAGGTAAAACGCTATTGTATATTGATGCTGAAACAGTAACAGATGCTGACGATACGTTGCTACCAACTGGAAAATTAGTTGAAGTACGCGATACACCGTTCGATTTCTTAACGTCTACGGCAATAGCGAAAAGAGCAACTCAACATCAATCACATCTTCTATTTGATATGGTGGGCGGTTACGACCATAACTATGTGCTTCGTGCGCCGGGTGGTAGAGAGCCACAAGCGACGGTTAATGCTGTTGATACGGGAATTGCGATGGCGTTACATACAACATTACCCGGTTTGCAGTTCTACACAGGGAATCTTCAAAATGATGATCAGCTTGGTGCACTGTGTTTAGAACCTCAGCATTTTCCTGATGCACCTAATAAGCCTGAATTCCCCAACTGTTTTGTTAAACCTAATGAAACTTTCAAAGCTTCAATTAAATATACGTTTAGCACTCTTTGAATTGGCTATAATGGCAAAAGAAAATTAATTGTTATCAATTTAACAATTAATTTTCTTTGTTCCTTAATTGATAAAAAGAGGAGCATGATATACTATTGAAAGGGTAAACGTTTAACCCTTTGAGCTTTGCGCGCTATTGCGTAGCTGGCCAATTCAGAGAGAGTGATTATGGGAACTCCTTTCGACCCTACAAATGATCCACATCGCCGTTACAATCCGTTGTTGGGGGAGTGGGTGTTAGTGTCGCCTCACCGAGCGAAGCGTCCTTGGCAGGGTGCTTCAGAAGAGCCTAACAACGAGCAAAAGCCATCTTATGACGCGTCATGCTATTTGTGTCCGACCAATACGCGAGTAAATGGTGAAGTTAATCCTGATTATGAAGGGACATTTGTTTTTCAAAATGATTTTGCTGCCCTTAAGCAAGACACTGAACAAGCAAGTGAAAAAAACGGCCTATTTCAGTTTGAAACCGAACAAGGCTGTAGTCGCGTCATTTGCTTTTCACCTGATCACAGCAAAACCTTACCTGAACTCACTGACGATGAGCGTGTAGACGTAGTCAATACGTGGAAAGCGCAAACCGAAGAACTCGGGAAAACCTATCGCTGGGTGCAGGTTTTTGAAAACAAAGGTTCGATGATGGGGTGTTCGAACCCGCATCCTCATGGTCAGGTATGGGCACAGCAACACGTGCCTACTGACCCAGCGAAGAAAGTAGTGCAGTTAAAACAATACTTTGGTGATAACGGCACGCCTATGCTTCTTGACTATGCAGAGCAAGAAGTAGCAAAGCAGGAGCGCGTAGTATGCCAAAACAATGATTGGGTTGTGGTAGTTCCGTATTGGGCAGCGTGGCCATTTGAAACTCTTTTATTGCCGCGTTTTGATGTTCAATCTTTGCATAAGCTTTCAGATTCCCAGTCCCTTTCACTTGCCAAAATTATTGGTGAGATAACGGCGAAGTACGACAATCTATTTGAAACGTCTTTTCCATATTCTATGGGATGGCACAGTGCGCCATTTGATAATGAAGGTCATCCTGAGTGGACGCTACATGCACATTTCTTCCCTCCATTATTACGCTCAGCCAGTGTGAGAAAATTTATGGTTGGTTATGAAATGATGGCCGAAGCACAAAGAGATTTAACGCCGGAACAAGCAGCAGACAGATTAAAAGCACTTCCCACAGTGCATTATAAAAAACGTGAGAATGCAAATGGATAACCAAGTACTTTCAAGTAAGTTTGAAGCGCAATACGGTCATGCACCGGCACTTATCGCGCATGCGCCTGGTCGAGTTAATCTAATTGGAGAACACACCGATTACAATGAAGGTTTTGTGTTTCCAGCTGCAATTAACTTTGGTACTTGGGTTGCGGCAACCAAGCGCGAAGATAATGACATCTTGGTTACTGCGATGGACTATGAAAACCAGCAAAACCAGTTCTCATTGTCAGATATTAACTACGACGAAGAGCAAGGTTGGGCAAACTACGTTCGCGGTGTAGTTAAAGTATTAAAAGAGGCCTTGCCAGACTTTGCCGGTGCCAATTTACTGGTAACGGGTAACGTACCGCAAGGGGCGGGTTTAAGCTCATCGGCGTCGTTCGAAGTGGCTATTTTAAAGGCGCTTAGCGCCTTATATGAACTACCGCTAGACGGTGTGCAGGCAGCGCTTCTTGGTCAAAAAGCTGAAAATACTTTCGTGGGTTGTTCATGCGGAATAATGGACCAGTTAATATCAGCCATGGGTAATGAAGGTATGGCGATGCTGCTTGATTGTCAGTCACTGGCTATCGAACACTCCCCGCTACCTGAATCGCACCAAATCGTTATCATTAATTCGAATGTAAAACGTGGCTTGGTGGACAGTGAGTATAACTTGCGCCGCCAACAGTGTGAGCAGGGGGCTTCTTTGCTTGGCGTAACATCATTGCGTGAAGCAACAATGGAGATGCTCGAAGAAGCTAAAGCCCATATGCCAGAAGTGGTTTATCGTCGTGCAAAGCACATTATCACTGAAAATGCGCGAACACTTACCGCGAGCCACGCCTTAAAATCTGGGGATATTGAAACAGTCAGCACTGCCATGGCACAGTCTCACGTGTCTATGCGTGACGATTTTGAAATTACCGTTCGTCCGATTGATTATTTAGTTGAAATCATTGATGAAGTACTCGGTAAATCAGGCGGTGTTCGCATGACTGGCGGCGGTTTCGGCGGCTGTGTAGTTGCACTAGCTCCCACTGACAAAGTTGATGCAGTAAAAAAAGTGGTCGCAGATAAGTACTTTGACGAAACTGGTTACCATGCAGATATCTACGTGTGTACCGCAACACAAGGTGCATTTGCGTAAGCTAAATATCTCGAAATGTTTACTGTTTTTTAACGCAAAACTCTCCCTTTTCTAAACAATCCTATTCGTTAGAATTGTTGGTGTCCCTTAGGCCGCATCTATACGTTGCGGCTTTTTTTACATAAAACACACATTTCCTATTAAAAAAAGTAAACAAAGTGTGATACTAATAGAGCCGCAAACGCTATCAGCCTATATGAACGTTCTTAGAGCGTTGATTATGCAATTAGTGGGTTGTTAACGCGTCTTTTAAATTGACGTGACACTGGTGTGGCAAAACCAAATAAAATAATAAAAACAATTTTTCACCTGTGTACCCTGCATACAAAAATTCGCCGCACCCAAAATAAAAACTTTGGGAAAAACTATGAAATTAGCATCATTAGATATCACTTTATTTGTGATATACGTCGTCGCGCTTATTGGAATTGCGTGGTGGGTATCTCGTGAAAAGCAGGGTCACCAAAAAGACACAAACGATTACTTTTTAGCAGGCTCAAGCCTACCATGGTGGGCGATAGGCGCATCCCTTATTGCTGCCAATATATCAGCCGAGCAAATAATTGGTATGTCTGGTTCCGGCTATCAACTAGGGCTCGCAATTGCGTCCTACGAGTGGATGGCTGCAGTTACGCTGCTTATCGTAGGTAAGTTCTTCTTGCCTATTTTCTTGAAACATAAAATTTACACCATGCCACAGTTTTTAGAGCAGCGATACGACCATCGCGTACGTAAAGTTATGGCTATCTTCTGGTTGGGTGTTTATGTTTTCGTAAATCTCACGGCTGTGCTTTGGCTTGGTGCGTTGGCAATTAACACCATCGCAGGTGTAGACATGATTTACGGCATGATGTTCCTTGGCCTTTTCTCGCTCACTTATTCTCTTTACGGCGGCTTGAAAGCGGTGGCACTGACAGACATTATTCAAGTTGTGTTACTTGTTATTGGTGGATTATTTCTCTCTTACACTGCGCTTAACCTTATCAGTGATGGTAACGGTGCGATTCAAGGCTTTATTGACTTGACGAATAAACTGCCTGAGAAATTCGACATGATATTGTCGAAAGATAATCCACACTATATGGATTTGCCGGGCATTTCAGTGTTAGTAGGCGGTATGTGGATAATGAACCTGTCGTATTGGGGCTTTAATCAGTACATTATTCAGCGGACGTTGGCTGCGAAAAGTGTTCAGGAAGCACAGAAAGGTATCGCATTTGCTGCTTTTTTAAAGCTACTTATGCCGCTAATTGTCGTGCTGCCAGGAATAGCTGCGGTACTTATCGTGCCTGACTTAGCTAAGCCGGACCAAGCTTACCCAAGTTTAATGACCCTCATGCCAGTCGGGCTTAAAGGTATCATTTTCGCGGCCTTGGTAGCGGCAATTGTGTCATCACTAGCGTCTATGACAAACAGTGTATCCACGATTTTCACTATGGATCTCTATAAAGATAAGCGCCCGAATGAATCGCAGCAACACTATGTCAAAGTAGGTCGTATCGTGAGTTTTGTTGCACTGATTATCGCAATGGTTGTTGCCAAACCCTTGTTAGGTAACTTCGATCAAGCGTTCCAGTACATTCAGGAGTTCACGGGTTTCTTTACGCCAGGTATATGCGCTCTCTTCGTATTAGGGATGTTTTGGAAAAGAACCACCGCAAACGGAGGGCTGCTAGCTGCACTTGGCTCTTTTGTTCTAAGCATTCTATTTAGACAGTTTTTGCCAGAGCTGCCATTTATCGACCGAGTCGGTATTGTATTCTTGCTTTGTGTGGGTCTTGCTGTAGTCGTGTCTCTTCTAGAGAAAAAAGGCATTAGTGAAAATGCGGTAGACGTGAATGACGTACAATTTAAGACCACTAGTGGATTTAATGTAGCGTCAATTGCTGTGGTGTTGCTCACCGCTGCATTCTATATCACGTGGTGGTAGCTAGCAGTAGGGGCGTTTTTAACCTAATTGCCCTCACCGTGATTTGCTAAAAACAACGCGAAAGTTCAGAGGACCTCAATAAGGAATTTTGTTAAATTCAAGGGGACATTGCTGTTAGTAGCGAAAAAGTGGGTCGAAAAACTATAATTTTCCCCTGCAAAATACGGTATACTAACTAGCTAATTATCGATGAACTTTCGTGCTTGCTGATGTCTGAATAAGAAGATTCATGCAGCAAGCCACTAAAAACGTTACAGGAGACATCAATGGCAACGAAAGGCGTTAATAAGGTTATTCTTGTTGGAAACCTTGGCAATGATCCTGAAGTTAGATACATGCCTAACGGAAACGCCGT
>Ga0105235_100590_pt1 | contig 11639 bp, 7 predicted proteins | sample Virmet3819_2500_FD_90059 | JGI IMG/M metagenome (GOLD analysis project Ga0105235, IMG submission 90059) | Marine viral communities from the Southern Atlantic ocean transect to study dissolved organic matter and carbon cycling - metaG 3819_2500 | ecosystem: Environmental > Aquatic > Marine >... | reverse complement strand
ACCTGAAATATTACTATAAAACTCGACAACTACTTTTGACTCAAAAGCTTTTGCCCATTTATTCCAACTACTTCCCCAACGTCCAGAATATCTAATATTATTGATATCAAAAATTGAAATGTTTTGAGACCCATTTTCAACATCATCATATTTTTGAAGATTTGCTACATTAGTCTTGTAAATACTTCTTCCGTGTGTTGCCAACAACAAATCATTAGTGTCTTCATGAATCACTAAATCATGAACAGCAACTGCTGGTAAACCTTTAGAAAACGCTTGCCAAGTTTCACCTTTATTAAAAGATACATATGCACCATTATCGGTTCCTAAATACAATATATTTTGATTTACTGGATCTTCTTTAATCACGTTTACTGGAGACATTGGTACGTTTGAAGAAATATTTGTCCATGTTTGACCATAATCATCAGACCTATAAATATAGACTGAAAAATCATCCCAACGGTAACCGTTTAATGTAGCATAAACACGTTCTTTTTTATGCGAAGATGCTATAACACGACTTACCCATAGATCTTTAGGAAAAGATGTAGAAATATTTTGCCAAGATGTTCCTCCATTTTTTGTCATATGAAGTAAACCATCATCACTACCTGCATAAATTAACCCAAATTGAAATAGTGATTCACTAATACTAGTTAATGTGCCATAGGCTACGTTTCCTTTTTTACCGCCTTTAGTTAAATCGTCGCTAATAGCTTCCCAAGTATTTCCTTGATCTAAAGAACGCATTAATTTATTACCTCCTAGATACAAAATATCCTGATTATGACTTGATAGTTGTATTGGTGTTTGCCAGTTAAAACGATAAGGACTTTCGCCTAATTGATGCTTTGGTTGTATGTAAGTTTGTTCTTCGGTTTCTAGATTTAGACGGTAATAATTACCAAACTGATAACCTGTATAAACAATATTTGGATTACGATTATCAATTTCAATTTGCATACCATCTCCTCCCATAATCATTTCCCAAGGGTATTGTCCATATTGTTGCCAACTTCTGTCTTCTGGTGCGTTGTTTTCACCTTTCCATACACCATTATCCTGCAAACCTCCATATACATTATATGGCGTTTGATTATCTACATTAATAGCATAAAATTGTCCAACGGATGGTGAGTTATTTTTTATCCAAGTTTCACCATCATCATACGTAATATTTACGCCACCATCGTTACCATTAATTAAATGATTTGGATTCTTTGGATTAATCCAAAGCGCATGATGATCTGCATGTACATTTTCTGCAAAAATCGAAGTGAATGTTTTACCACCATCTTTAGATTTTAAAATAGGCACACCATAAATATATAGGTGTTCCTTATTAGCAGGCGATACGTAAATATGTCCAAAATAGTATCCGTAACTATAATATAAATCGTCTATATAATCATCGTGAGTTTTGCTCCAAGTTATTCCGCCATCAGCACTTTTATAGACTTCTGCGCCAATAACAGGCGTATCAAACAATATAGAGTTTGCATCTTCTAGATATGTTGCTATATCTGCAGGTTTTACATTACCGCTACGTACCATTTGTTTAACATTTTCGGCACGGTATTTTTCTTGAAAACCGTTAGTCTTTAAAAAATTATTCAGTTTTTTATCTTCTAATTTTAAAAATGCATCTGTACTCATCGATTTAAAATCGTCTTTCTGCAAGCCGTTACTTTCATCTTTTTTAGCTTCAGAAGGTCTTCTAAATTGACTATCATGTATTGCATAAACAATATTATTATCGTAAACTGCCAATCCTATTCGGCCAACACCATTTCCTGTAGGAAAACCGCTTTTTTCTGTAGATACTTTTTGCCAAGTTTCTCCCGCATCAGTACTTTTATAAATTGCCGAGTTATTTCCGCTTCCATCAAAATTCCAAGCTTTTCTGTCTTTAGTCCAAGACGTAGCAAACATGATGTTATAATCGTTTGGAGCATGTTGCAGGTCAATAATTCCGCTAACATCATCTATATACAATGTTTTGGTCCATGTTTTACCTCCATCTTTAGTTTTGTAAACACCTCTATCTACACTTTTAGAATACAGACTACCCGTTACACCAACAACCACTTCTTCTGGATTATTAGGATTAATTAATATACGCCCAACGTGTTGCGAGTTTGATAAACCAACATGTTGCCAAGATTTTCCGTTATCAGTAGATTTAAGCATTCCTATACCAGCGTAAGACGATCGTGAGGCATTGTTTTCTCCTGTTCCAACCCAAATAGTTCTAGTGTTCCAATCTACTGCAATATCACCAACATTTTGGGTTTGCGCATTGTCTAAAATAGGCGTAAAAGACGTACCATTATTTGTCGTGTGCCAAACGCCACCAGATGCGTAACCAACATAAAATTCGGTTGGATTTTCTGGATTTACAGCCAAATCTACCACGCGACCACTCATAACTGTAGGTCCAATATTTTCAAAAGGTACATTTTTGACAAGAGAACTATTTATAAGTTCTTTTTTAGCCTCTAAAGCTTGTTGTACTTTTTTAGAAGCTGTTGGTTTTTGTTGCGCATTGGCATTAAAAACAAAAAGTGCTGTTAAGATTAACAGAAGTTTAAGTCGCATAGTTAGTATAATTTTCTTTAAAGATAATTAATCTTCTTATTTTTGAAGTAAATAAATAGATAATAACTTTTCGCTTTCGCGGAAAGTAAAACAATATCACAATGAAATACCATAAAATAGAGAAAGAACTTTTTATAAAAAACCGTAAAAATTTTGCTGCAAAAATGCTTCCTAGCAGTCTAGCAGTTTTTAATTCTAACGATATTTATCCAATTGGAGCAGATAGCACGTTACCGTTTCAGCAAAACCGTGATCTTTTTTATTTAAGCGGTGTTGATCAAGAAGAAAGTGTACTTGTTATTTTTCCTGATTGTCCAAACCCAAAACACCGTGAAATCTTATTTTTAAAAGAAACTAACGGACATATTGCTGTTTGGGAAGGCGAAAAATTAACCAAAGAAAAAGCGTTTGAAACTAGCGGTATCAAAACCGTATACTGGTTACAAGATTTAGATAAAATCTTATTCGAAATCATGACGCAATGCGATACTGTTTACATTAACACTAACGAGCATTATCGAGCTAATGTAGAGACCGAAACACGCGAGGACCGTTTTACAAAAAAACTTAAAGACCGCTTTCCTGCACATCGTGTTGCAAAAAGCAACCCGATTTTACAACGTTTACGCTCTGTAAAAGATCAAATTGAAATTGATTTAATACAAAACGCTTGTAACATTACCGAAAAAGGTTTTAGACGTATCTTAGATTTTGTGAAACCAGGTGTTATGGAATTTAACATTGAAGCCGAGTTTATGCATGAGTTTTTAAACAATCGCTCTCGTGGTTTTGCTTACACGCCAATTGTTGCATCTGGAAACAATGCAAATGTATTACACTACATAGAAAATAATCAAGAGTGTAAAGCTGGAGATTTAATCCTATTAGATGTTGGTGCAGAATATGCAAATTACAGCAGTGACATGTCACGTACTATACCTGTATCTGGTAAATTTACGGCACGTCAAAAAGAAGTTTACAACGCTGTTAACCGTGTAAAAAACGAAGCTACAAAACTACTTACACCAGGGACCATTTGGGCAGATTACCACATAGAAGTTGGTAAATTAATGACTAGCGAGTTAATAGGTTTAGGCTTATTGGATAAAGCAGATGTACAAAACGAAAACCCAGATTGGCCTGCATACAAAAAATACTTTATGCATGGTACGTCTCACCACATGGGATTAGACACGCATGATTACGGTATTTTAACCGAGCCTATGCAAGCTAACATGGTCTTTACTGTAGAACCAGGTATTTATATACCAGATGAAGGTTTTGGTATTAGATTAGAAGACGATGTCGTTATCCAAGAAACTGGAGAACCTTTTAACTTAATGAGAAATATCCCAATTGAAGCTGATGAAATTGAGGAGATTATGAATAAATAATAGTCTTTAGTAAAGATTTTAAAAAGCGAACCGAATGGTTCGCTTTTTTTTTCAAATCAACTTAAACTAAAACTTGGTTATTTTCAAAGACATAGCGTTGTAGTTTTTTAAGGGTTTCTACTTTATCGCTAGTATTAATTAATAGTGAGATATTATTGTTGCTTCCGCCGTAAGAAATCATTCTTACATTAACATCTTGTAAAATTTGAAACAGATTAGGTGTATCAGGATGATAAACAATTGCGTTTCCTACCAAACATACAATACTCATAAAATCGTCTACTTCAACATGCGCAAAGGTTTTAAGCTCGCTAACAATATCTTGTAAATAAGTAGTGTTGTCTATAGTTAGTGACACTGCAATTTCAGATGTGGTAATCATGTCTATAGACGTTTCGTAACGCTCAAAAATTTCAAAAACTTTCTTTAAAAATCCGTGCGCTAATAACATTCTAGCCGACTTAATTTTGATAGCCATAATACCATCTTTTGCTGCTATTGCTTTAATACCTTCGCCATGTACTTGGTTGGTAATTAATGTACCGTGTGCATTTGGTGACATCGTGTTTTTTAATCGCACAGGAATATCAAAAGCGCTAACTGGCATTACTGTTTGCGGATGCAGAATTTTAGCGCCAAAATAAGCCAACTCTGCAGACTCGTCAAAAGACAAATTAGAGATTGCTTTGGTGTTTTCTACAAAACGTGGATCGTTATTATGAAATCCATCAATATCGGTCCAAATTTGTACTTCTTCAGCTCTTAACACAGCACCAATAATGGTTGCGGTATAATCGCTTCCGCCACGTTGTAGGTTGGCAATATTACCATCTGCATCACGACAAATAAAGCCTTGTGTAATGTAAATATCGGCTGAGTTTTCAGAAAGAATTCTATTTAAATTCTGATTGATATAAAAATTATCAGGTTCGTTAGTTTTATCAATACGCATAAAATCTAATGCTGGTAACAAACTAGCGTTAATACCTTCTTGCATTAAAAATCGGCTAAAAATAAACGTCGATAATAATTCGCCTTGCACCACCAAAGTATTATACGTTAATGCCGTAAATGGCTGATTGATTTGTGCTTCTACACCAGAGAACACAGAAGCAACATAAGCAGTTACCTCAGCATTAATCTCTTTATTAGTTAAAAGCGTGTTTATCGTGTTTGCATAATGTACTTTTAATTGGTCAATTACAGTTTGTGCTGTGTCTTGTTGACCTATTTTTATGGCTTCAGAAATGTTAACCAACGCATTGGTTGTGCCCGACATTGCTGATAAAACAACTACTTTTTTTTGACCGTCTTTGATAATGTTTTTTACATTAATCATGTTCTCTACACTACCAACAGATGTTCCGCCAAACTTTAATACTAGCATTTTTTTATTTTTTTAGACGGCTAAACTACTATTAACCTTAGTAATAGCCTTAAAAATGAAAAATTTATACTACTTTTACACAGATTGTTAAATAATTAACAAAATGAAAACTATTTCGTCTTGCGTTGAAGATATCTTAATTGCTCAACCTTTTTTAGAAGAAGCTTTAACACGTAGTATTATAAACTATTCTGCTTTAGCTGAAGAACTACGCGAACCCATTAGCGATATGCTAAGAAAACCCGTAAAATCTGGTGCTATCATGATGGCGTTAAGACGTTACAACACGCCAAATAATTTACGTCATTCTTTAAAACTGAAAACGACGCTTCAAAAACTGGGTGATATTACGGTACGTTCTAACCTTAGTGATTTTACGTTTCAAAACTCGGAAACCTTAATACAATGTCACACCAAAATTTTAGAACAAGTTGAAACGAATAAAGATATTTTTTATGCCTTTACCAGAGGAATTTACGAGAGTAACATTATCATCTCTAGCTCTGAAAACAAACAAGTTTTAAAACGTTTTAAAGACGAAATCCAGTTAGGATCGCAAGAAGGTTTATCTGCTATTAGTGTAAGATTACCTAAAGACAACTCTAAAGTATCTGGTTTGTATTATCAAATTTTTAAACGCTTAGCTTGGGAAAACATCCCAATTTACGAAGTGGTTTCTACTACCAACGAGTTTACTGTATTGGTTGAAGATCACGTGGTAGACAAAGCGTTTTCTGTGATTAAAAATTTGAAGAATTAACTACTCCGTTCTCTTTAAAAACAAATCTTCAAAATCGTAACTAAAATCTGTAATTGGTGCAATTGGTTTTAGGGTAGCGCTTTGTGCTTTTCCTTTTTCATCAAAAGTAAATTGCATAAAGCAATCGGCATCATAACTACGATTATCCCATTTTACAACAAATGTTGTGGCGTTATATGGTAATAATTGACCTTTAATAGTTTTAGAATTTATAGCTAAAATTCTTAAATCTTCACCAGCTTTTTTAATCACCATATCACCAAACCAAGCATCGGTAAACGTACCTGTAATTTGTTCTGGCTTAGGTACAATTGGGCTTGATTTCATCATTTCAACTTTATTAAACACTTCGGTTTTAATACTATCGTTGTACTTATACCAATCTTTGTTGCTTTGCCCTAATTTGTCCAACCAATGTCTGTCTTCGTAACCTAAATACGTGTCTTTAATGGTGTTGGTTATAGTGGTAAATGCAGAACCATTCATTTGATTAGTTAAGACAACTATTCCTAAATTTAGCTCTGGAATGATAGTAAATTGGGTCACTGTTCCTAATAACCCGCCAGTGTGATAAACTTGTTTGTATCCGCCTTTTACATCGGTTACAAACCAACCTAAACCATATCCTCTAAAATTAGAATTGTAACTATCATTGGTTCTAACTTTTAGTGGCATTTGTAGTTGCCAAAGCTCGTGTAATTGTTGTTCGCTAAGTAAACGTTCTCCTGTTTCGGTTACGGCATCATTCATTAAAAATTTTGCCCAAGTTAGCATATCGGTGACGTTACTTACAATTCCTCCAGCAGCATTAGCAGTATCATCCCAATCATGCGGAATTTCTTCTAATTTACCATCAGCCATCGTATGCGCTTCGATTATATTAGACTTATCGGTCACACGACTGTAAGCAGCTTTACTGTTAGTCATCCCAACAGGTTTTAATATTTTAGTTTCTATAAAATCTTCCCAAGATAATCCGCTTACACGTTTTAAAACTTCTCCAGCAACGATAAACATATTGTTATTGTATTCAAACGTACTTCTAAACGAGGTACTTGGCTCGATATACTTTAAATTATCAATTACTTTTTGCACATCAAAATAGTCGTTTTCTGGAAAAAACATTAAATCTCCTGCACCTAAACCTAGTCCACTTCTGTGCGTAACCAAATCTCTAACCGTAAAATTTTGGGTTACCCAAGCATCGTATAGTCTAAATTCAGGGATATGTTTTGTAACTTTATCGTCCCAACTTAATTTACCTTGGTCTACCATCATTGCTAATGCAAAACAGGTAAATCCTTTACTGTTTGACGCTATACCGACTAAAGTGTTTTCATTCATTTCTTTTTGGTTAGACAATGCTCTTACACCATGTCCTTTTGCGTAGACCACTTTTCCATCTTTTAAAATACCAACAGAAATACCAGGGACATCAAAGGTTTTTAAAGTTTTTTGTACTAATTTATCTAATTGCTTTTCTTCGATTTGAGCTTGTAAAAACAAACATGTAAAAAAGGCAAAAATGAAAGTGATTTTATTAAATTTCATTTTAAAAATTTTAAGTTGAAAGTCTTCAAATATAATAAATCCGTAAGCTAATTTTTACGCTCTTAACTTATATTTGCAAACTATGACAACAACCTACAAAAACATTACGGTTTCTTATAACGATATTGGTCAAGGTGACACTGTATTATTAATCCATGGGTTTTTAGAAAACAGTACCATGTGGAATGCTTTAGTTGACACATTAAAATATACTAACAGAGTAATAACTGTAGATTTATTAGGTCATGGTCAAACCGATTGCTTGGGTTACATTCATGCTATGGAAGATAATGCAGACATGATACACCCATTGATTACCCAATTAAATATTAAAAACTTTACAGTAATAGGACACTCTTTAGGCGGTTACGTTGCTTTGGCTTTCGCCGAAAAACATCCCGAATACATTAATGGGTTATGCTTAATGAACTCGACACCATTTGCTGATAGCCAGTTACGTTATGATACTAGAACACGAGCTATAAAAGCAGCAAAGAAAAACTACGAAAGCTTGGTTAGTATGTCTATTAGTAATTTATTTTACGAAAAAAATAGAGAATTATTTAGTGAAGACATTGAAGCTTTAAAAACAGAAGCTTTAAAAACACCTTTGCAAGGTTATATTGCCACTCAAGAAGGTATGAAGCTAAGAAAAGATAGAACCGAAGTTTTAAAACAGCTTAACTGTAAAAAACTAATTATTGCCGGTAAAAACGACCCAATTTTAAGCTTAGAAGACCTTGAATCTTTAAAACCTATTAATCTTCTAAATATTAGCATTTTAGAAGGCGGACATATGTCTTATATTGAAAATGAAGGTGATTTCTTACAAGAAATAGTGCATTTCGTCGAAAAAATATAACTTTTTGTCGGTGTTTTAGATTTTATTATTTACATTCGAAATGTTAACTACTACATTTTTAATCTTTTAGCCCCAAAGCTATCTAAAACAAACATACACCGATGAGAAAAGTAGACAACCAAACAACTAATCGCAGTAGTCTATATTGCGCTATTTTTGGACATAATTTTCAGGTGAGCAAAAAAGTAACCTATCATGTTAAAGAGTACAAATGCTGCAACTGTAAAAAGGAAATGACAACCAATAGTAATGGTGACTTAACAGAATTAACTCCTAAATTTAAAGAAATTAATTCCGTTTTAGAACGAATACATAACAACAAACTAATTAGGTTATCTAGACAAAGGATTGATTACCCTCAATTTAAAATGACATCTTAGTCCTCTGTAGATTTAAAACTTTTCCATCCTTGAGCTTGTAACTCAATCTTTTGATCTGCTCTTGTAACTAAGTGTGCACCTGCATTTTTTTCAGTAATATAACCAATGACAGTTAAATTTGGATTTGCTTTTATTTTCGGGAAATCTTCTTGGCTTATCGTCATTAAAAGCTCATAATCCTCACCTCCGTTTAAAGCTATTGTAGTACTGTCTATATTAAACTCTTCACAAGTAGCAATAACTTGAGGATCTAAAGGTATTTTGGTTTCGTATAGATCGCAACCTACGTCACTATTTTTACAAATATGAAGGATTTCTGAAGACAAACCATCACTAATGTCAATCATAGAAGTTGGTTTTACTTTTAAATCTTGTAAAAGTTTAACGATGTCTTTTCTAGCTTCAGGTTTTAATTGTCTTTCTATTAAGTATGTATATTGATCTAAATCTGGCTGATTTTGAGGGTTTACTTTAAAGACTTCTTTTTCGCGTTCAAGCACTTGAAGTCCTAAATATGCTGCACCTAAATCACCTGTAACCACAAGTAAATCGTTTGGTTTTGCTCCACTACGATAAACTTCCTCGTCTTTTTTAACATGACCAATTGCTGTCACCGAAATGATTAATCCAGAAGTAGAACTAGTTGTATCACCACCAACCAAATCTACACCATAAATTTTACAAGCGGTTTGTATACCAGCGTACAATTCTTCTACCGCTTCTAAAGGAAATCTATTAGAAACTGCAATAGAAACAGTAACTTGAGAAGCTTCTGCATTCATTGCATAAATATCAGATAAATTAACCATTACAGATTTGTAACCTAAATGCTTTAAAGGCATGTAGGATAGATCAAAATGAACACCTTCAACTAAAAAATCGGTTGAAACTACAACTCGTTCTCCTTTAAAATCTAAAACAGCAGCATCATCTCCAATTCCTTTAATAGTTGAGGATTGTTTTATTTCAAAATTCTTAGCTAAATGGTCAATTAAACCAAACTCTCCTATTTGGCCTAAATCTGTACGTTGTTGATTTTTATCTTCTATCATAATGCAAAAATACTAAGGCTATTTTAAAAGGTAGGGAAAAAGTGAAATTAATTGTTTAATAATAGATAAGGAATTATCTAAATTAACGACAAATTTTACTTAATTATCAGTATTTCTGTTAAATTTGCTAAAATCTCAATTTTACAACTTAACCCTAATGAACTATTTAAAAAAATTACTTTTTTTAACGCTTACCATTTTTAGTTATTATGCAAACGCGCAAAGCGAATGCGTTAATGGTTTTGCAACCTATACAGTAGAAGGTGTTACTACTTCTTATCCTTGTGATGATTACGATTTAATGTCCAGAGTACCTATTTCGGTTTTAGCAACAACTTTAGGTACTGAAGAAGGTAGTGATATTTGGGGATGGACAGATCCTTTAGACGGAAAAGAATACGCAATTGTTGGCACAACAAATAGTACCGCTTTTGTTGATGTTTCTAATCCTGTAAATCCTATTTTTTTAGGAAGAATTGAAACCGCAAACGGAAATACTTCTTATTGGAGAGACGTAAAAGTTCATAACAACCATGCTTATATAGTTGCAGATGGTGTTGGTAACCATGGTATGCAAGTGTTTGACTTAACTAATTTAAGAACTGGACCAAACCCAGATTTAACTTACACCAGCGCTGTAAATGATGGCGAAGTTATTGTTTTTAGCGGCGATAACGGAATAAACATTGGTAGTTGTCATAATGTGGTAATAAATGAAGATGATGCAACTGCTTATTTAGTAGGTTGTAACGCTGTAAGTGGCGGACCAATTTTTGTTGATATTTCTGACCCTACTGCTCCAACCATAAGTGGTAGTTATGCGGCAAGTGGATATACTCATGATGCACAAGTTATAACATACAATGGACCAGACACCAATGCTAGTAATGTTTCTGGAGTTTCAAGTTATGTTGGTAGACAAATTTTGGCAGCAAGTAATGGCGGCTCTAATGATAAAGTCGTGTTTTTGGATGTTACCGATAAAGGTAATCCTCAATTTATTTCAGAAATCACATATTCTAACCCTGGTTATGCACACCAAGGATGGTTTACAGAAGATCATAAATATTTCATTTTTGGTGATGAAACTGATGAAATGAGCTATGGTAACAACACCAGAACTTTAGTATTTGATGTTAACGATTTAGATAACCCTTTATTATTATCAACCTATTACGGACCTTCTACAGCTATAGACCATAACGGTTATGTTGATGGTGATAGGTTTTACTTGGCTAATTACCGTGCAGGTATGCGTGTAGTAGATATTTCTACCGTTGATACGCCTTCAAATACGATGACAGAAATTGGTTATTTTGATACTTATCCATCTAGTAATAGCACAGCCTTTAATGGCGCGTGGAGTATCTATCCTTATTTTGCTAGCGGAAATATTATTATTTGCGATATAGAAAGCGGGTTATTTGTAGTTAGACAAAGTAATACATTAAGTACTTCAGAATTTGAAATTGATAACAATTTTACAATGTCACCTAACCCTACAAAAGGGAATGCTAAACTTACAGGTAGCAACACTAATAAAATTCAATCTGTTCAAATATTTAATGTGCTTGGTAAAAAGATGTTTAGTAAAAACAATATCAACTCAACAAGTTTCGTTTTACCAACAAACAATTACAGTAGTGGTATTT
>Ga0105235_100581_pt1 | contig 11861 bp, 7 predicted proteins | sample Virmet3819_2500_FD_90059 | JGI IMG/M metagenome (GOLD analysis project Ga0105235, IMG submission 90059) | Marine viral communities from the Southern Atlantic ocean transect to study dissolved organic matter and carbon cycling - metaG 3819_2500 | ecosystem: Environmental > Aquatic > Marine >... | reverse complement strand
GTGGATGTCGGTGCGAGTCGCCAGCGTTTCGATCTGGTGGACCAATCCGCTGCGGCCGTTGAGTACGCCCGGCGGCGCGTTGGCGTCGGACGAGGTCTTCACCTCACCGAACAACAGGACCGGCCCGTCGGCATCGTCCATGAACCCGACAATGTCGGCGCCGGGCAGCGAGGCGCGGGGCGTCTTGCGATCGCGATTCTCATTCCACGGCCATTGCACGCCGAATTCGTCAGCGAGAAGGCATTCGGCGACGGCTTCACCGATTTCCCAGTCGAGCGCCGGGGGCTCGGTATCGAGCAGTTGGGCCAGGGTTTCGGTGGCCATCTCAGTGGTTGCAAGCGCGCCCAGTTCGTGCGCAAAATCCGCGACGAACGCCTCATCGCCGACCCGTGCCTTGACCGGCCCTTGCAGAAATAGCGCAAACTCGTCCGGATCGAGAATATGCGTGCCCCGCCAGTGCAGTACACTGCGGTCGGCGGGATAAATACGCTGAACCTTAAACCCAATACTCATGCGCGCCGAAAATCGCCCCCTCCACCCGTTCAAATTATTGCTTTCGACAACTCAACAGGACAGCTGGCCCAACGACGCCAGCTTCGGTCCGTCGATTACTTTGGGCGAGGAATAGATGCAATGCTGCTCACCCCACACATTCTCTATCGTTGCGCGCACGTCGCGATGACGGATTGGCAGTCTGAATCTTCGCCGGTCCCTTCTTCCAATAGCAGCCCGTCAATGCGACCAGTCGACAACGGCGTGACGGTATTCACGTGAGCTTCGCATCGCGCGTTCATCCCGCAGCAGAAGTTGAAGTACCTGACCGGGCTTAACGGCTTGGCTTCAGGCTGGCGGCTCATGCGTAGCCGCTAGCATCGGCGTCGTAGTTGCTCGAATCACCGAGATTGGGGCGCAAAGCGGCCCGCAATTATGCACCGGTGCATCCGCATTAGGAAAAGCCCGGTCATGCAGATCTAGGCTAAAAGCTGGAAGAAGCGCGCTGTCCACGAGGACAGTCGGCGGAAGGAAAAGTGCCTGCGGCTGTCCTCGTCCATCAATGACGAGGAATGCCAAATGAACGTACCAACCACTCCGACCACCCTCGGTGGCGACGACAACCAGACCCGTGTCCTGCACCGGATAACGCCGCTGCAGAAATGGCAACCACCGACCAACGCAGGGCCGGCCTACATGAGGATCGCGGTCATCGATCTCGAAACGGACGGCCTTGATCCGCAGTACAACGAGATCCTTGAAATCGCCGTGGCGATGATTGTCACCGACCAGCAGGGTCGCGTCATCGAGGTCGAAAGCGTGAAATGCGGGCTGCAGCAGCCCTCCCGGTCGATTGACCCGCAGATCGAGAAGATCACCGGAATCACCGACGCCATCGTGGCGGGCAAGAGGATCGCGCCGCAGAAAATTGTCGAGCATCTGCGGGCGGCCGACGCCTGTCTCGCTTTTCACTCAGCATTCGATCGTCGGCACCTTGAAGAATTAGTGCCAGAGGTCGGCGAGATGGCATGGATCTGCGCCATGGCAGATGTCGATTGGCACGCCCTCGGCTTCGACGGTCGCGCGCAGGGACATCTCCTCATGCAGGCAGGATTGTTCAATCCGGTCGCGCACAGGGCACGCGACGATGTCGCCAGTCTTGTCAACCTGCTCGCGCATGAGTGCCGCGACGGACGCACGGTGATGGCCCACGCCCTCGAAGGTGCTAAGGCTCCCTCCTGGCGCTTCGAAGCCAGCGATTTGCCGCATCGGCTGCAGAAAGACGCGTATCGGCACGCGTATCGACGCTCTTACCACGGTGTCTATCACAAGCTCGTGCAGGAGGCAGAGCTTGACGCCGAGGTTGCTTGGTACCGCGAGCTGGTCGGCCGCGATCCAACGATCGTCCCTGTCGACTGGGTCGAACGCTATCGCGCCGACTGGACGTGGTCACCGGTGAACCGGAAAGTGGAAGTGGCGCACTGGCGGCGCTGATAGTGGGCCATCCGGTTGAGGGAAAAGGCTCCGGCGAAAACGCCGTCACACTGAAATAAGGAACAGAACGATGAACAACACCCAAGCTGGTGGGCTCGAAGCCCACCGGGCGAACGCGCTCGCCCTTCGTCTGGAAATGGGTCTGCCGGTCACCGGCACGACCAGCGCCGCAATCACATTTGGCGGCATCCAAAGCGTGACCTGGCCGATCCTCGAGGGCATTGCCCGCAAAGCCGCCGAGGATAAGCAGGACGCCATATTCGCTGTATACAGCGACGAACGCTATCCAGACGCGCCGGCTTGGTACTTCCTTGTCTATCGCATGCTGGACAGCGTCGCCATGGTGAAGGTCCATCCCGCACACGTCGCCAAGAACGAACCGCTGGTTCTGGTGACCGACGACGGCACCCGCCAGTTCGCGGCTGACGAGCGCGGGGTGCTGCGCGAGGTACCGGTGCAGAAAAAGGCTACGAAGCAGATGGCGCATTCCAAAGCAGCCATCCGGATCAAGATCACTGCAGACAACCTGGATGACGTGGTCGAAAGCGGTGCTTGGAAGGCGACCGCCTTCGCATTCCATGCAGACGGCACCGCAGTCGAGGTCGACAAAGCCGCGGCCTGACCGCCTTAACCACCAGACACAAAGGGCGGCGCTTCCAACAGGGAGCGCCGCCCTTTCTCGTTCTACAGCAAGGGACCATTTCCATGGCCGAAACTTCAAGGCGACATCCGCAAACCGTATGCTCGCTCGCCATCATCCGCGACCGCAATGAATTCGCAACACGGTCGGCGATCCGATCGACCGCCATCTTCACCGTTACTCGCTGCCCGGAATCGGTGGCGCGGTTCTCTATCGATCATCGCGCCTTCGACAGGACGGCGACCCGCGCAGAAATCCTCGCCGGTATTGCCGAGCGCATCCCGGCTGGCGCAACACTGATCGCACCCGCTTCGCGCACTCCGCAGCATTTATTGCGCCAAGCGTTCGCCAATGGCGGGCCGCTGCCACCCGCCGACTTGCATCTGCTGCAACGAGAACGCCCGGATCTCGTCATCCTGCCGCTCCAATGTGCGAACAGCGTTCTGGACAAGATCGCCGCTACATATCGGATCAAGCGTGCGGGCCCCGGTTCTAACATTCTGTCGCGGTCGCGAACGGCGCCGAATGAAGCGCAATGCCTGTGGGTTGCCTTCTTGTGTTCGCAGTCATCCCGGCACGAGGGAGCCTCGCTTAGCGTGGCCTGGCAGGCTTGGAGGGCGATCGAACGGGCGCGGCCCGTCGGGTTTTAGGCACTGGAAGGAGGGTGGTTGGCGGGTCCAACCTGAAGAAGGAAAATTGTGATGCTGAAATTGACGTTCATCGATACCGAGTCCGCGTGGGACGAATATCTTCACGAGGATTACCGCGCCATTGATGCGGCGGGTGTGGCGAAACTGGAGCGGCAAGGTCGCAAGCGCCACAACCAAGCGTGCAAACGTATATTCGCCGCTGCAGCGCTTGACCTCGTCATTAATGATGACCGCACGATGGTTATCGAAGGGCTGACCGCTTGGACAGAGCGAGAATATGGCGACGAGCAAGCTGTCGTCGAAGGCTTGCTCGACCATATTCGGTATCGGCCAGATCATAAGGTCGTCACCTATGGTGGCCTCGCCGCGGAACTGCCGCTGCTGACACTATGCGCCATGGAGCATGGTCTGCTCATGCCGGACCAGCTTCGCTCAAACCAGCGCGTTCGTTACGGAGAGATGAGGCCGCACATGGACCTTGCCCTCGAGCTGAAAGGCCAGGGGCGAGACTGGGCGCATCTATCCGAAATTGGATTGCGGATGGGAATGCCACGCGATTTGTTCGTGGGCAAAACGGAGGTCGAACTGCCGCGGACCGCGGAAGAGTGGATCGACGTGCGTCGCCACGTCAGCTGTGATGTCGTACTGACGGCTATGGTGACGCTCGCCTGGCTGCGTGTCCAAGGCCGGATCAGCATTGATATGCCTGCCGCGATCTACAATCTCGCCGACTGGTTCCTGCGCCGGACTGGTGACGAAACCCGCATAGCCGCACCGCTCGCCGAATTGCGCATGCGGATGGCCGAGCAAATGTCGGAGGAAATTGATCTCGCCGCATAAGACTGCTTGCAGTAGAGCTGCGAGCGTACATCGATGGCCTGACCAGTAAAATTTCAACCAGACTCTACGAAGCGGCTTCAGCCACATCCCCAAAGCACACCGGACCGGCGATATCCATATCGCCGGTCCGGCATATGCCGAAGTTCAATGCCCATACCTTCACGCCAGCGTTCAAGATCGCTGATTGCGTCGGCCGCGTCGTTGCACGCATGGCCTCATCACGATAGCTCAGCGCAAAATAATCTCTTCGCCTTCAAAATTCCGGATTCCGCAATCTATGAACCACGCTTCCCACAACCAATTGGTGTCCTTCATCTGGCGCATCGCCGATGACTGCCTGCGCGACGTCTATGTTCGTGGAAAATATCGAGATGTCATCCTGCCGATGGTCGTTCTTCGTCGTCTCGACACCCTGCTGGAGCCGACGAAAGAAGCTGTCCTAGAAGAAGTACGTTATCAGAAGGAAGAGATGCAGGCGCTCGAGCTGGATGAAGACCCACTGCGGGAGGCTTCCGGCTACGTGTTTTACAACACCAGTCCCTGGACTCTACGGCGCCTCCACGGGACGGCCGCCAACAACCAGCAGATCTTGCTGGCCAATATCGAGGAATATCTCGACGGATTCAGCACCAACGTGAAGGAGATTATCAGCCGCTTCGGCCTGATGGCGATGATGCGGCACATGGCCGATAAGCAGGTTCTGATGGACGTGCTCGAAAACTTCGTATCGCCGTACGTCAACCTTGCCCCGCACGACATCGAAGATCCTGAAGGCAACACCCTGCCCGGCCTCTCGAACCTCGGGATGGGCTACGTATTCGAAGAGCTGATCCGCAAGTTCAACGAAGAGAACAACGAGGAGGCCGGTGAACACTTCACTCCGCGCGAGGTGATCCACCTTATGACGCACCTCGTCTTCGATCCGATCAAGGACCGACTGCCCCCGGTCATGTCGATCTACGATCCAGCCTGCGGCAGCGGAGGGATGCTGACCGAGGCGCAGAATTACATCAAGGATCCGGAAGGGGCGATCCAGGCGCGCGGCGACGTTTATCTCTACGGCAAGGAAATCAACGACGAGACCTACGCGATCTGCAAATCGGATATGATGATCAAGGGCAACAACCCTGCGAATATCCGCCCGGGCTCCACCTTGTCCACGAACGAGTTTGCCAAGGACCGGTTCGATTTCATGATGTCCAACCCGCCCTACGGGAAGAGCTGGAACAGTGAACTTAAATACATCAAGGATGGCAAAGACGTCATCGACCCGCGCTTCCAAGTCAAGCTGACTGACTATTGGGGCAACGATGAGACGGTCGACGCCACGCCCCGCTCATCGGACGGGCAGCTGCTGTTTCTAATGGAAATGGTCGACAAGATGAAGCCGGTGAGCACCAGCCCGCTCGGCTCACGCATCGCCTCGGTGCACAACGGCTCCAGCCTGTTCACGGGCGATGCGGGCAGCGGGGAATCCAACATTCGCCGCTACATCATCGAGAACGATATGCTGGATACGATCATCCAGCTGCCGAATAACCTGTTCTACAACACTGGCATCACGACTTACATCTGGCTGCTGTCCAACGACAAACCAGCGGAACGCCGGGGTCGCGTGCAACTGATCGACGCCAATCTAGTTTATCGCAAGTTGCGAAAGAATCTCGGCGATAAGAACTGCGAGTTCGCACCCAAGCACATCGAAGCCATCACCAATGCCTACCTCGCCTTCTCGCCCGTTGAGCGGGAGATGGATGCCAACAACGATCCAAAGGGCCTTGCAGTGCAGATCTTCGACAACGAGGATTTCGGATATTACAAGGTGACCATCGAGCGGCCTGATCGCCGCTCCGCGCAATTCAGCGCCGAGCGTCTGGCACCGTTGCGGTTCGACAAATCCTTGCGCGAACCAATGGAATGGCTGTGGGAGAAGCATGGCGACAAGGTTTACGAAAAAGGCTTCCTGAAGGAACACGCCAAAGCAGTCGTCGCATGGTGCGAAGATCAGGGCATTGCATTGAATGCCAAGCAACGCGGGAAGCTGATCGATACGAAATTCTGGGCTAACCTACGTGACACGTTGGAAGCAGCCACGACACTGATGGACGCCGTGGGAACGGACCAAACCAACGATTTCAACGCCTTTCGTGATGCGGTCGCGAAAGCGATGAAGGCGCTGAAGATCAAGCTATCCGCCACTCAGAAGAACGCCGTCCTGAACGCCGTCAGCTGGTATGACGAGGACGCGGAAAAGGTCATCGCCAAGCGGCACAAAATGTCCGCCAGCGAAATCGAGGATCTGACGACCGTGTTCGGCTGCGAAACGAGTGATCTGGCGGACTTCGGCTGGTATGCGCAAACCGACGGAACCTATCTCACCTACGAAAGCAATACCGACCTGCGCGATGCTGAAAGCGTGCCGCTTAAGGACCACATCCACCGCTACTTCCTCGCCGAGGTAAAGCCGCATGTGGACGAAGCCTGGATCAACCTTCCTAGCGTAAAGATCGGCTACGAGATCAGCTTCAACAAATATTTCTATCGCCATAAACCGTTGCGCAGCCTTGATGAGGTAACGGCGGATATTCTGGCACTAAAGGAGAGGGCTGACGGCCTGATCTCGGATATTCTCGGCGTTAGAATCGCTAGCGAATTGGAGCCAGCGGAATGAGCTTGGCCGCCTTTTCCGAACACGATGGTCGCAAGCTCACTAGCAGCGGCTGGATCGGCCAAGTCCCTGCACATTGGAATGTCGAAAAACTGGGCTCAATGCTCAAGGCTGTCTCGTAGAAAAACCGCCCGGACCTACCTTTGCTGTCAATCGCCCGCGAGCAAGGCGTGATCAAACGCGATGTGGAGGACCAGGACAGCAACCACAACTTCATTCCAGATGACCTTAGCGGCTACAAGGTATTGCGCGAGGGCCAATTCGGCATGAACAAGATGAAGGCCTGGCAAGGTTCTTACGGCGTGTCTCGATACACCGGGATCGTCAGCCCAGCATATTTCATCTTCGACTTCGCGAGAGAGGTTGACCCGCAATTCTTCAATATCGCTATCCGGAGCAAACTTTACGTTTCTTATTTCGGCGCGGCCTCCGACGGCGTGCGGATCGGTCAGTGGGATCTCAACCAAGCCCGCATGCGGCAAATTCCATTTGTGCTGCCTCCGTTGGTCGAGCAGCGCGCTATTGCAGCGTTTCTGGATGGGAAATGCGCGAAGATTGATGAGGCGGTGCGGATCAAGGGCGAGCAGATCGCGCTCCTTCGCGAACGCAGGCAAATCTTGATCCAACAGGCCGTCACCCGCGGCCTGGATCACGATGCCCCTACGAAAGATAGCGGTATCGACTGGATCGGCAAAATTCCCGCGCATTGGGAGATGCGGCCTAACAAGTTCCTATTCTCCCTCAAAAAGATGCTTGTTGGCAAGCGAGCGCCGGATTACGATCTCCTATCTCTTACCCTGCGTGGAATAATTAAGCGGGATATGGAGAACCCTGAAGGAAAATTTCCTGCTGAGTTCGACACCTATCAAGAAGTAACTCAAGGTGATTTCGTATTCTGTCATTTCGACGTCGAAGAGACACCGAGAACAGTGGGCTTGTCCGAACATGCTGGAATGATAACCGGCGCCTACACTGTCTATGAACCCACCAAGACCGCTAACCCGCGCTTCTTGATGCATTTCTACCTCTTCGCCGATACCGATAAAAAGATGAGGGGAATGTATAAAGGCCTGCGGAATACAATACCAAAGGACGCGTTCGCGTCATTCAAAACACCTTTGCCTCCACGGGACGAACAAGACGCGATCGTCGACTATATCGACAACAACAGCGAAAAGATTTCCAACGCGGTTGCTATCAAGGAAAAGCAGATATCCCGCCTGAAGGAATATAAAACCAGCCTGATCGACGCGGCGGTTACAGGCAAGATCAAGGTAACTTAAGGGGCACGCGTGGTCAGCAATACCAAGGAAATCGCACTGGAGCAGGCCATCGAACGTGGTCTAGCGGGGATCAGCACCGAGGAATCGGTGAAGGGTGGGCATCCGTCTGGCCCCTATCGCATCGGTAAGCCATCTGACTTCGATCCCACGCTCGCGATCGATACCCACCTGTTCTGGCAGTTCCTTGAAATCACGCAGAGCCAGTCGCTCGATAAGTTGAAGAGCCGCAATCCGGCAGACTGGAAACCGAAGATAACCGGCCAGTTCGAAAAACTGGTCAAGCGCAAGGGGCTATTGCACGTCCTGAAGAAGGGTCTGCCCGTCGACGACGCGCATTTCACCCTGATGTACCCCGCCCCCCTCGCCAGTTCGGCGCAGAAGGTGCACGAGAATTTCGCTGCCAATATCTGGAGCGTGACGCGCCAGGTCCGCCAAAGCCTCGCGAATTCAAACGAATCTGTCGATATGGTGCTGTTCCTCAATGGACTGCCCATCGTAACGCTGGAGCTGAAGAATCCCTGGACGCACCAGACCGCGCGCTATCACGGTCAAAAGCAATATCGGGAGCGCGACGCCAGCCAGCCCCTGATGCAATTCGGGCGTGCCCTCGTCCACATGGCGGCTGATCAGGACGAGGTTTGGATGACCACGCGCCTGGCCGGTGCTGCTACGTGGTTCCTCCCCTTCAACAAGGGGCACAACGAAGGTGCGGGTAACCCGCCAAATCCCAACGGCCACAGGACCGCTTACCTATGGCAAGAGGTCTTTCAGCCAGCCAGCCTGGCCGGCATCATCCAGCACTTCATGCTGCTGGAGGGCAAACCGACCGACCCGCTTGGCAAGAAAACCCTGATCTTCCCGCGCTACCAGCAGCTGGACGTAGTGCGCCGCCTACTTGACCATGCTGCCAACAACGGGGTTGGCCATAGCTATCTGGTCCAGCATTCGGCAGGTTCGGGAAAGTCGAACAGCATCACCTGGGCCGCCTATCAGCTTATCGAAACCTATCCTGCTGATGATCAATTGCCGGGAGCGCGCACGCTTGATGCGCCGCTTTTCGACAGCGTGATCGTGGTCACCGACCGCCGCCTGCTGGATAAGCAACTGCGCGACAACATCCGCGATTTTTCGGAGGTGAAGAACATCGTGGCCCATGCCACTCGCTCCGCCGATCTCAAGGCAGCGCTGGAGAATGGCAAGAAGATTATCATCACCACGATCCAGAAGTTCCCGGTCATCGTGGACGATATCGCCGATATGAGCGATAAGCGCTTCGCCGTCATCATCGACGAGGCGCATAGCGGGCAAAGCGGCCTCGCCCACGACAAGATGAACCGTGCGATGGGCGCCAACGAGGATCTGGACGATGAGGATCCGCAAGACAGGATCCTCGCGGCGATGGCGGCGCGCAAAACGCGCGACAACGCATCCTATTTCGCGTTTACGGCGACGCCGAAGAACACCACGCTTGAGAAATTCGGCGTGAGGCAAGCGGATGGAAGCTTCGCCCCGTTCCACCTCTACAGCATGAAGCAGGCCACCGAAGAGGGCTTCATCCTCGACGTGCTGGCCAATTACACGACCTACAAAGGCTACTACGAGATACAGAAGTCGATCGAGGACAACCCTCTGTTCGACACGGCCAAAGCTCAAAAGAAATTACGGGCTTACGTCGAACGCAGCCAGCAGACCATCAACATCAAGGCCGAGGTAATGGTCGACGATTTCTGCACCAATGTTGTAAATGCCAAGAAGCTTCACGGCAAAGGCAAGGGAATGATCGTCACCCAGAACATCGAGGCGGCGATCCGGTATTACAAGGCAGTCCAGGCGGAGCTCGCCAAGCGGGGCGACCCGTTCAAGGTACTGATCGCCTTTTCGGGCGAGAAGGAGGTCGACGGGATCAAGTACACCGAAGCCGACCTAAACGGCTTTCACGAAGACAAGACCCGCGAAAAATTCGACCTCGATGAGAACCGGCTTCTGGTGGTGGCGAACAAGTATCTCACCGGCTTCGACCAACCGAAACTGTGTGCGATGTACATCGACAAGAAACTGCAGTCCGTGCTGGCGGTCCAGGCGCTCTCCCGTCTCAACCGCTCCGCGCCGAAGCTGGGCAAGAGAACCGAAGATCTGTTCGTCCTAGACTTCTTCAACACCGTCGATGACATCAAGGATGCGTTCGACCCCTTCTTCACCGTCACCACCTTGTCGCAGGCGACCGACGTCAATGTGCTTCATGACGTGAAAGCGAGTCTGGACGAGGCCGGGGTTTACGAATGGTCTGAGGTAGAGGACTTTTGCCAGCGCTACTTCGCCAATGAAGACGCTGAAGCACTCAGTCCCCTACTCGATGTTGCAGCCAACCGCTTCGATCATGAGCTGCAGCTCGAAGATAAGGACAAGATTGATTTCAAGATCAAAGCCAAGCAGTTCGTAAAGATTTACGGGCAGATGGCGGCCATTATACCCTTCGAAGTTGTCGACTGGGAAAAACTTTTTTGGTTCCTGAAATTCCTAATTCCCAAGCTTAATATTAAAGACCCCAACCAGGATGAACTGGACGAACTGCTGGAGGCCGTCGATCTTGCGTCGTACGGGCTGGAGCGGACGAAATTGGCCAATTCCATTCAGCTAGATACCGCGGCAAGTGAGCTGGTACCTCAGAATCCCAATCCGCGCGGCTATCGCGACGGAGAGAAGCAGGAAGACCCACTTGAGGAAATAATCCGCAGCTTCAACGAACGCTGGTTCCAAGGCTGGAGCGCAACGCCGGAAGAGCAGCGCGTGAAATTCCTCAACATCGTCGATAGCGTGAAGCAACACCCCGACTTCGACGAGAAATTCCGCGGAAATCCGGATCCCTATTCGCGCGATCTCGCCTTCGAGAAGATTATGAAGGACGTCATGCTGCGGCGGCGCAAGGAAGAGTTGGAGCTATATAAACTTCACTCGCAAGATGACGCTTTTCGGGCGGCGCTATACCAGAGCGTGCAGGACGCACTCGTAAAGGGCGCGCAGGTGAACGACGGGCCGAAGCCGGCGTAGTGGAAACATTGCGTTAGAGATTGAGCGCAATCGCCTTGAAGGTGTTGTGGACATAGTTTCGTACGCACTGGACACTGACACACAGCCCTAGCACAAGGTCGATGCATTTTTGCAAAACCAGCGGAAATCTGCGGTTGTGATTGAGAGCTATTCTGGGTTCGAATCCTCTCTCCCCGACCAACTACACTTTTTCGTGATTATTCAGACGTTTAGGGGCGATCCGAAACGCCCTGTAGGGCAGGTTTGTGGGGCAGGTTTGTGTGGCCCCGCTCCTGCCTACTCTTCTGTGCCTATTTCCTGCTCTCGAACCCGGTAGTACTGGATTGTGAGCTTGTTCACGAAGTCGATGATGCCCCAGCTCTCGCGAACTGCGATGCTGCCAAAGCCGAACAGCAGCATGCGGTTTGCGCAAGCGTTGGCGTCGTCCGACCCGAGGCTGAGACCTGTTGATGACACCCAACGAGTTCCTCGAAACCGATCATCCGCGCGAACTGTTGTTCGAAGAACGCCATGTCGTCGTCGGCGCCAAGGACAATCCGTTCCTGCAAGGCCCCCTGTCAATCGAACAGTTCAACGAATGCGGCCATGTGGTCGTGCGCATATCGAACCAGGATACCTATATTGAGGCGATCCTGCGCAAGCTCGCCCCCGACCGGCGGATCGACGTGGCGGCGCAATCCTTCATCCAGGTGCCCTGGCTGCTGCGCGGGACGAACCGCCTGGCCGTCATGCACGAACGCCTCGCG
>Ga0105235_100579_pt1 | contig 11880 bp, 11 predicted proteins | sample Virmet3819_2500_FD_90059 | JGI IMG/M metagenome (GOLD analysis project Ga0105235, IMG submission 90059) | Marine viral communities from the Southern Atlantic ocean transect to study dissolved organic matter and carbon cycling - metaG 3819_2500 | ecosystem: Environmental > Aquatic > Marine >... | reverse complement strand
TAAAGATTATCTGTAATTATTTATACCATAAAACACGTTAAATCGTGAAACATAAATAATAACTCACAGATAATAAAAATGAATAAAATAAATTTAAAAAATGATGCTGGGCTAATGGCTTTAGCATTACGACTTGTTGTAGGTTGGACCTACTTTTCTGCATTTTGGAGACGAACTGTATTAGCCGAAAAACTGGATCCAGAATTAGCTGGATATATTGGTGTAAAATTTAATCACTTTTTACCACATGCGTTAGGCATAAAACCTATTATTAAATATCTAGTTGAAAACCCAGATGCATTATGGATTAATATGGTTGTATTTACCATAATTGAAGGTCTTGTTGGTTTATTTATCATGTTTGGGCTATTTACAAGACTGATGAGTATTGGTGTCTTTAGTTTAGCTTTAGGTATTCTTTTAGCATCAGGTTGGATTGGTACAACTTGTCTAGACGAATGGCAAATAGGTATTTTAGGTATAGCCACAGGTTTTGTACTATTTTTAACTGGTAGTGGCAAATATGCGCTAGACAATTACTTGTTAAACAAGAATATATCTTTTACCAAAAAGAAGTGGTTTAATTGGTTAGGATCTGGTAACATTCCTATTAAAAACAACAACTTCCCTAAAGTTGTTTTGATTGGATCTGTATTTATTTTTGGTTTAACATTAGCTACCAATCAAATCTTTCATGGTGGATTATGGGGAACACTTCATAATAAATCTATAAAACCTAAAGTTGAAATCACAGAAGGATTATTTAACCATAATACAATTAGTTTTGATGTGCTTAGAACCGAAGGTGTAGATGTTTATGGCGCTTGGATTATTAAGGTCGAACTATTAGATAGTCAAAACAAAAAAGTATATCAATTAGACCAAAATGCTTTATCAAAACTAAATGATAAAAACATTTCTAATTACTACATTGCCAAAGTCAAACCTGGCAAACATAGCCTTATCCTACCGTTAGGCGCCAAAGCTAAATTGACTTTTGAAGATGATATTTTTACTAAACTTCCTAAAGGAAACTACACTATCAAACTAACAGATATTAGCGGTGCTTTCTGGGAATATTCTATAAAAAACAAATAGTATCATTATAATGAAAACAACGGTTTACATATTGTAAATCGTTGTTTTTAAACCACAAAAAACAATACCATAAAGAAGTGACAAATAGCACCAGCCAACACAAAAAGGTGCCATATTACATGATTGTAGGGTATTTTTTCTATCGCATAAAAAACAATACCAACGGTATAAGCTAATCCGCCAGCCATTAATAATACTATTCCGTTTGCAGGCATCAGACTATTTAAAGTTGAAAAATCAAATACAATAAGCCAACCCATAACTAAATATAAAATGGTTGAAAAGGCTTCGAATTTACCTGTGAAAAATAATTTTAAAATCACACCAAATCCAGCAATAGCCCATACAATATAAAATAGCAACCAACCTTTACTCTGCTCTAATGTAATAAGTAAAACTGGTGTGTAAGTTCCTGCTATTAATAGATAAATACTAATGTGATCAACTATCCTGAAGTAGTGTTTCTTTTTCTCGTCTGTAAAACTATGGTACATTGTAGACGCTGTAAACAATATAATTATTGAAATACCATAAACAACAACACTAAATAAACTAAACTCTGTTTTTTTAGTTTCAAAAATGATCAATAAAACTAATGCTACAATACCAAAAACAGCACCAATTGCATGTGTTAAAGCGTTAAGTTTTTCTTCAAAAGGTGTTTGTTTCCTCATTAATTTTCTGTTGATGCTGGTTTTTTATCTGCCCATTTATCGCTTAGTTCAAAATAATCAAACTCTACAGATGGCGCACGTAGTTCTAATAAGCCTTGTTGTTTAGCTCTTATTAAAATATCTTCTATATAAAAATCTTCTTTAACATCTATTGGATCAAATTCTCGTTTTAAAGAGATATCAAACATACTTGCTGTGGTATTAAACCAAAATGCTCTCCAACCACTACGTAATTCTTTAATTAAATCAAATGTAGTTTGACCCGTTTGTCGGTGTATTAATTTGACTAAAATTTGACCTTCGGTACGCGTTAATTTTTTTAGCTCTTCAGAAAATTCTTCTTCTATATATTTTTGTACTTTTCTTGCATAACGACGTTTTTGACCCTTTTTATCTAGTGTTTGTAAACGCGCTGTTAAGGTTTCTAATCGTTCTGCAGCCAATTTTGCGTAAGGGTAAACTTTAAGTGTTTTTCGTTTTAAAATATAGTACTTATATTTTTCTTCTTTACTGTTAAAATGCAGACTAGGTAGTAAAAGTATTTCATCTAAATAAATAGATTTTTGCGGTACAGAGTCGCCTTTTATAATTATAAATTCAACATCTGTAGTATCGTTAACTATCTCCTCTTCTTCTTGTGCAAAAAGACAAAAAGGAAATACAAGAATTAAAAAAAGCAATTTTTTCATAGTAACAATACTGCTAAAACCATTCCAAATTTAGATGTTAATACAAAATTAATAATTAACACTTCACTAACTATTAAATAACTGTGAATATTGTTATTTTAGACAAAAATTAAATTAAAAATGGCAAAAAAATCGATACTTAATAAAAAGTCGATGGACTTTTTAGAAAAATATTTAAATAATGCTGCGCCTACAGGTTACGAATGGGACGGACAAAAGTTATGGATGGATTATCTAAAACCTTATGTAGATGAATTTATCACGGATACTTATGGTACTGCAGTTGGTGTTATTAATCCAGACGCTAAATATAAAGTTGTTATAGAAGGTCATGCAGATGAGATCTCTTGGTATGTTAATTATATTTCTGATAACGGATTAATTTACGTGATTAGAAACGGTGGTAGCGACCATCAAATAGCTCCGAGTAAAATTGTTAATATCCATACCAAAAATGGTATTGTAAAAGGTGTGTTTGGTTGGCCTGCAATACATACACGTGACAAATCTAAAGAAGAAGCGCCAAAACCAGACAACATTACCATAGATATAGGTGCAAAAGACAAAGAAGAAGTCTTAAAAATGGGAGTACACGTGGGTTGTGTAATTACTTATCCAGACGAGTTCCATATTTTAAATGAAGATAAATTTGTATGTCGTGCTTTAGATAACCGTATGGGAGGATTTATGATTGCAGAAGTAGCGCGTTTACTTAAAGAAAACAAGAAAGAATTACCATTTGGTTTATATATTACTAACTCTGTGCAAGAAGAAATTGGACTTCGTGGTGCACAAATGATTACAGAAACCATTAAACCAAATGTTGCTATCGTTACAGATGTTACGCACGATACAACAACACCAATGATAGATCGTAAAAAAGAAGGTCATTTAGAAATTGGACTTGGTCCTGTTGTGGCTTATGCACCAGCAGTACAACAAAAATTACGAGATTTAATTACAGATACTGCCGAAGCTATAAAAATCCCATTCCAACGTAGTGCCTTAAGTAGAGCTACTGGTACAGATACAGATGCTTTTGCTTATAGTAATGGTGGCGTTGCTTCAGCATTAATTTCTTTACCACTTCGTTACATGCATACTACTGTAGAAATGGTACATAAAGATGATGTAGAAAACGTAATCAAGTTAATTTACGAAACGTTACTTAAAATTGAAGACGGAGAAACATTTAGTTACTTTAAATAATAAATTCCCACGAAAGTGGGAATCTTTTTTTAATGGAAGAATACATAGACATAGTCACCAAATCAGGTAAACCAACAGGTAAATCTGCTATAAAAACCGAAATACACAAAAAAGGTTGGTATCATAATACCGTACACATTTGGTTATATACTTCTAAAGGAGAAATTTTACTACAGCAACGTGCTGCTAGTAAAGCTATTTGTCCGTTACTTTGGGACGTTAGTGTTGCCGGACATATTGATGCAGGTGAAACTATTGAAAGCGGAGCCATTAGAGAAATTAAAGAAGAAATTGGGCTTAAAATACAAGAAGACTACTTAGAAAAAATTGGTGTATTTCCGTGTTTTCAAACCTATCCAAACGGGATGATTGACAACGAATTTCACCATACATTTATAGCACAATTAAACGTTGACTTATCCAAATTAACGCCTCAAAAAGAAGAAGTTGAAGCTTTAAAATTGGTAAGCATTTCTAAATTTAAAGACTTATTAGATAATAGCGATAAAAACGGACATTTTGTATCTAGTAATTATGATTATTACATTAAAGTTTTAGAAGCTATAACCCAAAAAATAAATTAAATGACTGTTATCCAACTTATCATTATGGCACTAGCACCAATTGCAACTATAGTGGCATATATTTATTTTAAAGATAAATATGAAAAAGAACCAACTAGATTACTGATAATTTCATTTTTACTAGGTGCTATTGTAAGTGTAATCATTACCACAATATTTTACATATTTTTCAATAGCTTCTTACCTTTAGAAGATAAATTAAGTGTTTGGGAGCAGTTTAAACAAGCCTTTTTTGTTGTTGGCTTCTCCGAAGAGTTAAGTAAATACCTAATTGTATTGTTATTTGCACAGCGTCATAAAGAATTTAACGAGCCTTTTGATGGCATAGTCTACGCCGTTATGGTTTCTATGGGATTTGCTGCAACCGAAAACATAATGTATGTACTGCAACACGGTGCTAGCACTGCACTATTAAGGGCATTTACAGCTGTACCTGCTCACGCTACATTTGGTATTTTAATGGGATATTTTATGGGTATGGCAAAATTTAAACCTAATAAGCTTTTTCTAAACCTTTGTGGTTTGTTGTTAGCTATTGTTTTTCATGGTGCTTACGATTTCTTTTTATTTATAAATTTTATACCTGGTATTTGGGTTGGAGCATTTGTATCTCTAGCCTTAGGTCTATTCTTGTCTAGAAAAGCTATAAAACGTCACCAAAAAGGATCTTTTTTTAAAAACTAACAACTATGTCTTTTTAGCAAATAATACTTTATAACTTGGGATAAAAAATGGATTTATCAGTATCTTTACAAGTAATTAAATACAAATAAAACAATGAATATATCCTACAAAGTTAAAGTTAATAACAACTCCGAATTTGAGGTAACTTCCCAAGATATTTCAGCATTAGATAGCGTTAAGGTTAACAATCAATCTTACCATATCCTTGACAACAACACATCTTATAAAGCTGAAATTTTAGCATCTAACTTCAATAAAAAATCCTATACCGTTAATATTAACAATAATAATTACACGGTAAATATCGAAAACGATTTAGATCAACTAATAAAATCTTTAGGTTTTGAAATTGGTGCTTCTAAAAAAGTAAACGAAATTAAAGCGCCAATGCCTGGTCTTATTTTAGACGTCATGGTAAAACCTGGTGACGAAGTTTCAGTAGATACACCACTTTTAATCCTTGAAGCCATGAAAATGGAAAATAGTATCCTATCGCCTCGTGAAGGTATTATAAAATCTGTATCAGGCGGAAAAGGTACTACTGTAGATAAAGGCGAATTATTAATTGAATTTGAATAAAATGAAAAAAATATTAGTCGCCAACCGTGGCGAAATCGCAATAAGAGTCATGAAAACTGCCCAAAAAATGGGTATTAAAACAGTTGCAGTCTACTCTACTGCAGATCGTAATGCGCCTCATGTAAAATTTGCTGATGAAGCAGTTTTAATTGGTGAAGCTCCTTCTAACCAATCTTATTTATTAGGCGAAAAAATTATAGAAGTTGCAAAACAACTTAACGTAGACGGAATACATCCTGGTTATGGATTTTTAAGTGAAAATGCAGACTTTGCCGAGCTTTGTGAAGCTAACAACGTAACATTTATCGGTCCAAAATCTTACGCCATTAAAGTTATGGGTAGCAAATTAGCCGCTAAAGACGCTGTTAAAGCATACGATATACCAATGGTGCCAGGTACAGACCAGGCTATTACAGATATTTCTGAAGCTAAAAAAATAGCACAAGGTATTGGTTTTCCTATTCTAATCAAAGCATCTGCTGGTGGTGGCGGTAAAGGAATGCGTATTGTTGAAAAAGAAGCCGATTTTGAATCACAGATGAATCGCGCTATTAGTGAAGCGGTAAACGCGTTTGGAGATGGATCTGTATTTATTGAAAAATATGTAGCCTCTCCAAGACATATCGAAATTCAAGTAATGGCAGATACACATGGTAATATCATTCATCTTTTTGAACGCGAATGCAGCATTCAACGTCGTCATCAAAAAGTAGTCGAAGAAGCACCAAGTGCTGTATTAACTCCTGAGTTAAGAGAAAAAATGGGACAAGCAGCTATTAAAGTAGCCAAAGCTTGTGATTATGTTGGTGCCGGTACAGTCGAATTTTTATTAGATGATCAACATAATTTTTATTTCTTAGAGATGAATACCAGATTACAGGTAGAACATCCTGTAAGCGAAATTATTGCTGGTGTAGATTTAGTAGAACTTCAAATACAAGTCGCTCGTGGCGAAGTACTTCCTATCAAGCAAGAAGATTTAAAAATAAATGGTCACGCTTTAGAGCTTCGTGTGTATGCTGAAGATCCTTTAAACGACTTCTTACCTAGCGTTGGTCACTTAGAGCAATACCAAATTCCTGTTGGTGATGGTATTCGTGTAGATAACGGTTTTGAAGAAGGTATGGACATTCCTATTTATTATGACCCAATGTTAGCCAAATTAATTACTTATGGTAAAACACGTGAAGAAGCCATACAAATTATGCTTAAAGCTATTTCAGAATATAAAGTAAAAGGGATAGAAACCACTTTACCTTTTGGTGCATTTGTTTGTCAACATGAAGCGTTTACCTCTGGAAACTTTGATACGCACTTCGTAAAAAAATACTATTCGCCAGAAGCCTTACAGCAACAAACAGAAAAAGAAGCTAAAATAGCCGCTTTAATTGCTGTTAAACAGTATTTAGAAGATCAAAAACAATTAAGAGTACCAACTAATTAATATGAGTTTTATGTCATTTTGTACGCTTGTGCTAAGCGCAGTCAAAGTAAGATGTGGTATCTAATAATTTAAAATAGATGCTGCGTCGTAGCGCAGAATGACAAAAAAAGATAAAATTTCAATTATGGAATCTAAAATAAAAGAATTAAACGAAAAACTTGAACTTGCCAAATTAGGAGGCGGACAAGTAAGAATAGATAAACAACACGAAAAGAAAAAACTAACCGCTAGAGAACGTATCGAATACCTAATGGACGAAGGTTCTTTTGAAGAAATCGGTGCTTTAGTCACACATCGTACGGTAGATTTTGGGATGCAAAACCAAAAGTTTTATGGCGATGGTGTTGTAACTGGTTACGGTACAATAGACGGACGTCTTGTCTATGTATTTGCACAAGACTTTACTGTTTTTGGTGGTGCGCTATCAGAAACACATGCCGAAAAGATTTGTAAAATCATGGATATGGCTCTTAAGGTTGGTGCACCATTTATAGGTCTTAACGACTCTGGTGGTGCACGTATCCAAGAAGGTGTTAGATCGCTTGGTGGTTATGCAGATATTTTTCATCGTAATGTAAAAGCTTCTGGTGTTATTCCGCAAATTTCAGCAATTATGGGACCATGTGCTGGTGGTGCAGTATACTCTCCTGCAATGACCGACTTTACCATGATGGTAGAAGATACAAGTTACATGTTTGTAACAGGTCCAAACGTTGTAAAAACGGTTACTAACGAAACCGTTACTAGTGAAGAATTAGGTGGCGCAAGTACACACAGTACAAAATCTGGTGTAGCACATACAACCTCTTCAAATGATATTGAATGTTTAGAAGATGTTAAACAATTACTTAGTTACTTACCACAAAGTAATTTAGAAAAGCCTAAAGATCTTCCTTATGATTTAGGTGAAGAAACTCGCGAGCAATTAATGAATATTATACCAGATCATGCTAGTAAACCTTATGACATGCACGAGGTAATTAACGGTATTATTGATGAAGATTCCTTTTTTGAAATTCATAAAGATTTTGCCGAAAATATCATTGTTGGTTTTGCTCGTATTGGTGGAAAAAGCGTTGGTATTGTAGCCAATCAACCTTTATTTTTAGCAGGAGTTTTAGATGTAGATAGTTCGCGTAAAGCAGCACGTTTTACTCGTTTTTGTGACGCCTTTAATATTCCGTTATTAGTATTAGTAGATGTCCCTGGTTTCTTACCTGGTACCGATCAAGAATGGAATGCAATTATTGTACATGGTGCAAAATTACTGTATGCATTAAGTGAAGCAACTGTACCAAAAGTAACTGTTATTACGCGTAAAGCTTATGGTGGCGCTTATGATGTAATGAATTCTAAGCATATTGGTGCCGATTTAAATTACGCTTGGCCAAGTGCCGAAATTGCTGTAATGGGTGCAAAAGGTGCTAGTGAAATTATCTTTAGAAAAGAAATTAAAGCAGCAGATAACCCTGAAGAAAAGCTGTTAGAAAAAGAAGCAGAATATGCAGATTTATTTGCTAATCCCTATAAAGCTGCAGAACGCGGATTTATAGACGAAGTGATTTTACCAAAAGATACCAGACGTAAATTAATTAAAGCGTTTACCATGTTGGAAGACAAAGAAGAAGTATTACCTAATAGAAAACATGGTAATATTCCTTTATAAAACTAAAAAATCCCGATGTAAAACATCGGGATTTTTTTTATAACACTTAATTGTAAATTGATAGACTAAGCTTCACAGCTAGCACAATCTTTCTTTTGTTTAAATTTTTGTGCAGCATTCATACTATGCTGGTAGTAAAGCGATTTTAATCCTAATTTCCATGCTGTAACATGTATTTTATTAATCTCTTTTACTGGCATATCTGGATGAATAATAATATTAACAGACTGTCCTTGATCAATATGATTTTGACGGTTTGCTGCTTGATAAATAATATCCATTTGGTCTATTTCAGAATAAGTTTTAAATACATCTTTTTCTAATTCTGATAAGAAATCTAAATGCTGTACAGATCCGTCGTTATCTCTAATACTTCTCCATACTTCGGTTGTATTTTTACCTTTAGATTCTAATAAATCTTCTAAATAAGAGTTTTTAATAGTGGTTTTAATCTTAGCGATATCTTTTACATAAATATTTGACCAAATTGGCTCAATACCTTGTGATACTTGACCTAAGATAAATGCAGAAGATGTTGTTGGTGCTACCGCATTTAAGGTTGCATTACGTCTTCCGTAACCTTTTAATACTTTTGGTTCTCCAAATTTTTCTGCTAACTCTTCTGAAGCTTTGTAAGATTTATCTTTAATTACTTTAAAGATCTCACTGTTTAAACTAAAAGCTTCTTGACTGTTAAATGGTAACATTTTAGATTGTAATAACGAGTGCCATCCTAATACACCTAAACCTAAAGAACGGTTTTCTTTAGCAAAGTTGTAGGCGCGCTCCATAAACATAAATGTTTGTCTGTCATCACGATTAGGAGAGTCTCTGTATACTTCTAATTTTTCAACAAATTCAGTAATAACTGCATCTAAGAAGTATACCATAGTTTCTACTGCATCTGTATCTTTCCATTTATCATAGTGTAACACATTTACAGAAGATAATACACATACAAAAGACCAGTCGTCATTAGATGGTAACATAATTTCTGTACATAAATTACTTGCATAGATTGGTAATTTTTTGTCTTGATACACATCTGCTGCGTTGTTATTAGCATTATCTGTAAAGAAGATGTAAGGGTAACCCATTTCTCCTCTACGTTGTAATACTTTTGCCCATGTGCTACGCTTGTCTACATCACCATCTATCATTTCTTGCATCCATTGGTTGGTAACAGTTACACCATGTGTTAACTCTTGTATAGGGTTACCTTCTGTACCAATTTCTAAAAATTCATTAATGTCTGGATGCTCTATTGGTAAGTATGGCGAAAAACGTCCACGTCTTACTGACCCTTGACTAACAACATCTACCATAGATTCAAATAACTGCATGATATGTACTGCTCCAGAAGCATAACCATTGTTTTTTACTTCAGATCCACGATGTCTTATTTTTCCAAAGTAACCAGAGGTACCACCTCCTAATTTTGACATCATTCCTACTTCTGATTGTGAGTAAAGTATGTTACCCATATCATCATCTACATGCGATCCAAAACAGCTAATTGGTAAACCTCTTTCTTTTCCAAAGTTTGACCATACTGGTGATGCTAAAGAAAAGTATCCTTCTGACATATAGTTATAAAACTTATCAGAATAACCAGGTATTTGTAAAATTTGTTCTGCTCTATCTGCTATTTCTCTTATACGCTGTTCTGCGCTTACGCCTTCAGTTAAGTAGCCTGCTGCTAAAAACTGTCTACTATGATCTGTTAACCACTTAAATCCTCCTGTTCCAGAAGTTTTTATTTGGTTTAACGACTTTTTTCTTGCATCTATTAATGGATTAGCTTCCGTTTGTTTTTCTTGGTTTGGAGCTTCTTGGGTCTGGTTTTTATTTTGTTCTATCATTTAAAAAAGGTCATCACTGGTTATACTTTGGGTTCTTTTACTATAGTTTATAGAGCGCTTTACAAAAAAGTCGCCATGTTTGGTTCCGATAATTTCATCGTCAAACCATTCTGTTTCTGCTAGTAGTTTTTCGTCTACTTCAAATATTTTGTCAATACCTATGCTTTCTAAGGAGTTGTTAAATCTGTTTTTTATAAACTCATTAACCACTGCTTTTGGTAAAAAGTCAATTTCTCCTTTTTCAAAAATCCAGTCTACTATTTTGCTTTCAGACTCAAAAGACTCAAGACACATATCTTTTATCATTTGCTCATACTCTGCATCAAACCAATCTGGATTTTCGTTTTTTATAATTTTTATAATATCAATTCCAAAATCTCCGTGTATTTGCTCTTCTTTAGAAGTTGCTTCTACCACGTTAGATATTCCTTTTAATACGTTTTTATGCTTGTTAAACGCCATGATAATTAAGAACTGTGAGAATAACGACACGTGTTCTATAAATAATGAGAATAACAAGATAGACTCTGCATATTCTTGATTATCTTCACTTTTTGCGTTTTTTAGTGCTGTTTCAAGATACTGCACACGCTTCATAATCACAGGTTTTTTCTTTAAGGTTTTAAACTCATTGTTTAAACCTAAAATTTCTAATAAATGTGAGTATGCATCATGGTGTCTTACTTCACTTTCTGCAAATGTTGCGCCTACAGATCCAATTTCTGGTTTTGGCATACGGTGATAAATATCTCCCCAAAACGATTTTACTGCAACTTCTATTTGAGAAATAGCTAACATTGTATTTTTAATCGCACTACGCTCTACTTCATTCAATCCTGCTTTAAAATCTTGAATATCACTTGTGAAGTTAAACTCTGTATGTATCCAATATGAATGTCTTATTGCTGGAACATATTCATATAATTGTGGATACTCATATGGCTTAAGATTTATACGTTTTTCAAAGATATTTGTCTTACGCTTTCTGGCTTGTTCATCTCTATATAATATGTAGGCTTTTGCTACATCTAAAAAATGACTTTCCATTAAAGCATTTTCTACTGCATCTTGAACAGTTTCTACCGTAGGAATGTAATTTGGATCATTCTCTTTATGCTTTAAAAGGCTGGTTTCTACTAATTGAGATACACGCTCTGCATCTTCTAAACTCCCGTGTTCTAAAGCGGTCATCGCTTTTAGAATCGCATTGGTAATCTTACTAAGCTGAAAAGGTACAGTCGTAAAATCCCTCTTGATAATGTGATTAATTTGCATAATGGTAATTGATTTTTTTGTGTCTTAAAAGGATTATAAAATTGCGATTTTATTTCGAGCGTATTCAAAAAATATCATTTAGTTTTTCCACATAATTATCAACAATTGGTTATCCC
>Ga0105235_100570_pt1 | contig 12097 bp, 7 predicted proteins | sample Virmet3819_2500_FD_90059 | JGI IMG/M metagenome (GOLD analysis project Ga0105235, IMG submission 90059) | Marine viral communities from the Southern Atlantic ocean transect to study dissolved organic matter and carbon cycling - metaG 3819_2500 | ecosystem: Environmental > Aquatic > Marine >... | reverse complement strand
CCATTGTAGACCTTTCTTATGAATACATTGATCATGAACGTTTTATTGACCGTGGCGTGCCAACGGCCAATGGTGAGCCAGTAGAAGCGTTTGAAGATATTGTATTCGGCGACCCAGAGAACAACTATCAAACACTAGGTGCCGATGTATTCCGTGCTAATGTTGAACATACCTTCTCTGATAACCTCAAAGGAAATTTCAACGCGTTTTATGGCGATTATGACAAGGTTTATGCAAACTTTTATGCTGCTGGTTACGACGGGGATGCCAATCAAGTAACGTTGGACGGCTATGTAGATAACACCCAGCGTGAAAATTTGATTTTATCTTCAAACTTAGTCGGTGAATTCACAACAGGTCGCATTGAACACACGGTAATCTTTGGCGGTGAGGTTATTAATACCAAATCGAATCAAGACCGCTTCAACCCAGTATTTGATTCTACTGGTGGTGACAAAGAATCGTTCACTATATCTCGTCCACTTAGTTTCAACGGCCTAACTGGTATTAACGCAGACGGTAATACAGTAACGGCGACGTTTTCTGACATCAACGATGACACCCGCGTAGATCTCGATGTTTACTCTTTCTATGTTCAAGACGAAATAGCACTTTCAGATAATTTCGACCTTGTATTAGGCGCACGCTTCGATAGCTTCGATATCGAAGTGTTTAATGTTGTTGCGGCAGAAACGCGCAGCAGAAAGGATGAAGAAGTATCGCCACGTGCGGGACTTGTCTATAAGCCACAAGAAAACATTTCAATCTACGCAAGCTACAGCGAGTCATTCTTACCGCGCAGTGGCGAGCAATACGCTAATATCAATGGTGACGCTGACGCACTAGACCCAGATACCTTTACTAACCAAGAAATCGGTATTAAGTGGGATTTCAACGACACTATGAGCTTTACCGCCGCTATCTTTGAAAATGAGCAAACGTCACTTGATAACGACCCGAATGATGTTGAACGCTTTATAGAAGTAGATTCAGATATTTCAGGTTTTGAAATCCAACTCCAGGGATATATCACTGACAAGTGGCATATTACAGCGAACTACAGCAACCTAGATGGCGAAAATGCCAGTGGTGTTGCGCTTCGTGAACTGCCTGAAAACACCATGTCTATATGGACGACCTACGAAGTCAATGACGTATTTGGTTTTGGTATTGGTGCAACATATCAAGATGAAAGTTTTGTTGTAACAGGCGAAGACTCACCTGTACTACCCAGCTATACTCGCGTTGATGCATCAGCATATTACACGCTTAGCGACAAGACGCGTCTTCAGTTAAATGTGGAAAACTTAACCGATACGCTTTACTTCCCTAATGCGCATTCTACGCATCAGGCAACCGTAGGTGCGCCAATTAATGCTCGCTTATCGTTTATTGGTTCTTTCTAAGTAAAGCGCCAACAATTGGTATATTGATAGATAGCCATTCGTGTATGCGAATGGCTTTCTTAATTTTGGGGTATTGCATCGATAATGAGCTTAAAAAAATTGCAGTGATGGTTGATTGTCCCTCACGCTATGCAAGTCAGCAAGTCAGCAAGTCAGCAAGTCAGCAAGTCAGCAAGTCAGCAAGTCAGCAAGTCAGCAAGTCAGCAAGTCAGCATGTTGCCTATTGCACTGGCAATGTTAACCTTGTTTGGCAAAGTCGATAAGTGTCTGTCCATCCATGCGGTAGCCTAGCCACTCACTTTTGGGTTTCGCGCCAAGCGACTCATAGAAATCAATTGCAGGCTTGTTCCAATCTAAAACGCTCCACTCAAATCGACCGCAGTCGTTTTCCACTGCCGTTTTGGCTAAATGCTGAAGCAGTGCTTTGCCAGCGCCGAGGCCGCGAGAGGCAGGCGATACGTACAAGTCTTCAAGATAGAGTCCATTTCGTCCTTGCCATGTAGAGTAATTAAAGAAATAAACGGCGAAGCCAACAGGGGCATCATTATTTTCACAAATTACACAGTGAGCAGTGGCTCCTTCTCCAAATAATGTCTTTAACAGCGCCGCCTCCGAGGCTTCAACTTCGTGCTCGGCTTTTTCATAAATGGCGAGTTCCAGAATAAACTGGCGAATTTGCGATATGTCACTGGGCGTTGCGGGTCTTATAGAAATTGAATTGCTCATTGTATTTTCCTTTCAATGCATGAAAAAAATGAGCCTTTAGAGGCTCATTTTTACGTAACAGTACTCGTTTATATCATCAGCCAAAAAGGCTAGTCAATTGAACTACTTGGCTGAGGAGGGGCGGAGACAGTATTGTCGCTGCCATCAGACTTCTTCTTACGCACAATTTTGCTTTTAATAAACGTATATGGGATATGTAAATCTAGCAGAATCAGGTATAAGCAAGGCACCAAAATTAGCGTGACCAATGTGGCATACAGAACGGCAAAACCCAATGCCGCAGCCATAGGAACAACAAACGCGGCCTGCAAGCTGGTCTCAAACATGATAGGCAATACCCCAACGAACGTGGTGATAGAGGTAAGGGTAATCGCTCTAAAACGGGCGGTACCTGCTTCTGTAACCGCTTCTCTTACGCTGTAGCCTTGCGCACGACGCTGATTCACAAAGTCCGTCATTACTAGCGAGTCATTGATTACAACCCCTGCTGCGGCAATCAGGCCGAAGTTAGACATCATAGACAGGTCTAAGCCCAGTACAAAGTGACCGAAAACTGCACCAGTAAAGCTAAAGGGTATCACCGACATGATAATGAGCGGTTGACCATAACTTTTTAACGGCACCGCTAATAATATATACACCATGATCATAGCAGCTAAGAAAAACAGTATCTGCTCATTTTGCTGCGCTTGCTGCTCTTCAATATCGCCGCCAAGCTCTGTCATTACCGATGGAAATAACTCTTTAAGCTGAGGAAGAAGTTTGTCCTTAATTTCTTCAACTATTTCATTAGGTTCAACTTTTTCTTCATCGATGTTGCCCCAAATATAAACGCTGCGGTATCCGCCCTCGCGACGAATATAGCTGATCCCAGGTTTTTCCTCTAACGCTACCACGTCGCCTAGCATAACCTCTTGTCCGCCTGGCGTAGTGATCAATGAGTACTTCAAGTCAGCGAAGCGCTCACGGGTTAATTCTGGATAGCGAACCATGACTCTCACTTCTTCGCCATTTCGAATAACGCGCTGTGCTTCACCGCCATAAAACCCAGCACCCACTTGTGATGCAATATTAGAAAGGGTGAGGCCTAAATCATAAGCAACAGGAAGTAGCGTCATCTGTACTTCTTTACTTGGGGGGTCGATAGTAGAACTTACGTCAAACAGTCCGTCTTGCTGTTGCAGCATTTCGATGAACTTCAGACCCGCCGCATTTAATGTGTCGATGTCTGGACCAAACAGCAAATAACCAAACTCTCCGTCATCGCCGTCACCGTTTACATCATCAACGACGGTAAAGGACTTCATGCCGCTAATTTCAGGAATAGCTTCGCGCCAGCGACGGGCAAGCTCGAAAGTATCGATGGGACGATCTTCTTCGTTTACCAGAGGGGCTAAAATTCGACCTTCGGTTCTATCTTCATTAAAGGCGAGTCTATCTCTGATCATACCTTGACCAAACTCATCAATAATTTGCTCTTCAACATCTAAAATAGTTTGCTCTACGATTTTCAGTGCATTGATGGTGGCTAAATCAGACACGTTCTCATTCATTTCTATTTTTACGCTAGGAAAATCATGAGGTACTTTGGGGTTTGGAACCATGCGAACGTAATTAGCAGCAATGAGTCCCATGCTTAGCATTAACATTGCGATAAACATCATCAATACTGCCCAGCGCCATTCAATGGCTTTGACAACGGTGCGCTTATAAGGGCCATTTACAAAAGCAAAGAAACTTCGATTAAAGCGGGCTCGCCAACTATCTTGCTTAACAGGCGAAAACTTCGTGTGGGCAAGGTGGGCGGGCAAAATGAGCTTTGATTCTATTAAGCTAAACGCCAGACAGAGAATAACAACTACGGCAATGTTATAGAAAAATGCGCCTTCTGGACCACTGCTTAACGTAAACGGAGCAAATACAGCGATTGTTGTTAAAACACCGAAGGTTGCGGGTGTTGCCACGCGTTTTGCGCCCCTGACAACATTGTCGATGCCACCACCTTTACTCTCAATTTCAGTATAGGCACTTTCCCCAATAACAATGGCGTCATCAACCACAATACCCAGTACCATGATGAAGGCAAACAGCGACAAAATATTAATACTTACGCCGAAGATAGGCATTAACATCATTGCGCCAAGAAAGCACACGGGTAGACCGACCATCACCCACACAGCCAATCTAAAGCGAAGGAATAGGGTAAGCATAAGCGCGACAAGAATAGAGCCTTGAACGAGGTTTGACAGCATCATGTCCAAGCGCGCGTTTAGGTAATAGGTCATATCCACTAAAACTTCTAAACTGACGCCCTGAGGGAGGATTTCGTTTTTCTGTTCAATATAGGTTTTAACCGTTTCTGCAACGGGAATGGTGTTTTGGGTTTTTGTTGCTTTAACGGCGATGTAAATGGCGTTCATGCCGTTGTATTTAAAGTAGCGTTCACCCTCAACGAAGCCGTCGTTAATATAAGCAACATCACCTAGCGTGACCTTAGCGCCGCCTGCGCCAATCTTAATGGGAATTTGTTTAAATTCATCGCCGCTGTAATACTGGTTCTCAACTCGCACCGACACAATACCAGCATTGGTTCTAAGCTGACCTGCGGAAATATTGGCTGAATAACTATTAATAGCCTGAGTAATATCGCCAATTGTTAACCCATATTTTCTGAGCGTATCGGGTTTAATTTCAATGGCAATTTCATCATCGGGCGTATTGGCTTCAACTAAGGAAATGGAGCCTAGCTGCAACAGCTCATCTTCAACTTCTTTAGCCAGTACTTTCAGTTCAGCCAGCGGTAAATCACCTACAATAGGCATTTCGATAACTTGCTGTTGAAACTCAACTTGCGACACGTTCACAGGCTCCATTCCGGCTGGGAAGGTGGCAATGCTGTCCACGCGCAGTTTTACCTTGTCGAGTACATCGGTAAGTTCAGCTTTAGTATCAATTTCTAACGTGACCGCACCACCACCGCGAAATGCTCTTGATACGATGCGTTTAATTTCGGTGATATCCTTAACTGCTTCCTCAACCTTGATGAAAATACTTTCTTCAATTTCTTGAGGAGAGGCGCCAGGATAGTTTGCCTCAACGGTAATATAGTTGATTTCGATGTTGGGAAACATCTGGCGCTGGATAGTAAAGTAGCTAGCTATCCCCATCACAATGATGAAGAACATGAGTAAGTTGGCGGCGACGGAGTTTCTCGCGAACCAGGCTAAAATACCGCTTTGCGTGTTATTATGATTTTCCATGACAGCTCCTTAATTTGCGTTAGCCGTCACAAGTTCATTAGTCGTTTCGATCACCCTAACCGGCATTCCGTTTTGTGGATATTCGGGTAAACTCATCACTACTTTCTTCGCGTTAAAATCACCTTGAATAAGAAAGTCGCCGTTCTCTTCCCGAACAACCTTTACTTTGTGTGATTTAAGTCTGTCTTCATCATCAAGCGTCCAAATCAAGCGATTGGTGATAAGTTCTTGGGGTATGCGATATACATCACTCAGCGTTCTGCCTTCAAAAGCAATAGTGCTATATGAGCCAAATTTTATGATGGGTTTTGACGTGTTTATTGCGTATGGATCTTCAATGCGTGCAACGAAATAACTCATACGGGTTGTGTTGTCTACCACGCCCGTATCTCGGTGGATAGTGCCCTTAACAGTAGCGCCCTCGATATCGTCTACTTCAATAGCAATTTCGCTGCCTATAGTATTATCAGCTAAGAATACGCGATCGAAGCCAGCTATTGGGAAAGTGACCTCGGCATACTCGATATTGTTTATAACCGCGACGGGAGTGCCTTGGGTCACGTAGTCGCCGGTACTGATATTTCTACTGACCACTAACGCATCGTACGGGGCTTTGACCTTACAATTTTCAAGGTCGCGCCTTGCTATTTTAAGTTGTGCTTCTGCAGATTTAAGCGCTGCCTTTGCGCTCATAACTTGAGGTTTGCGAAGGTAAAGGTCAGTAACCCGTGCATTGGGCATCGTTTTCGCTTCCTTTGCTGCTACATCGGCTTGCGCTTGCTCTTGAATTAGCTGAGCCTGCGCACTGGCTAAGTTAGCTTCGGCCATCAAGAGGGCTGCTTCATAGGCATCTGCTTCTATTTCAAAAAGTGTTTCACCGCGTCTCACCAATCCGCCGCTAACGAATTTGGGGTTCCATCGCTGAACTTCACCCGAAACTTGCGCTGCAAGATTAGTCGTCTCAAGAGGCATTATCTCTCCATAGGAGGTGAGCTGAATCCGCACATCCTCTGGCGATAAAGCTTCAATTGTTACAGTGGGGCGAGTATCTACTTCTTCCGTTATCGCAGAGTCAGACGCTGAGGCCTCAATTCCTTTCATACCCATATAGCCAACCAGTAAAACACCAATAGGCAATGCAACCTTCATCCATTTCATAGCTAAGTCTACTTTTAGAGCGAATACTTCATATAGTGTATCGCTAAAGTGTTTCAGGAATACAGCGCAAATGTAACTAAACGTGAGTCAATTTAGTGTAAAGATGAAAAGATCGTGCGTTAAAACGAAGTGCGTTGCTCCGAATGGGTAGGGGAGTTGAGGGTAGAAATGGCACAAACTTGGTCTCTGCCGTTATCTTTAGCGTGGTATAACGCTTTGTCAGCACATCGTATAGCGCTAGAAATATCGATATCCGGCGTCACTTCACTTACGCCAAAGCTGCTCGTTACGCGAAATTCATGACCGTTAATATAAAGCGGTGCTTGATTCAATGTTTCTCTTATTTGCTCAAGCGCCTCCACAGCACCTGCCTCATCAGTATCATTAAAGATAAACATAAACTCTTCACCGCCCCACCGCGCCAATATATCTTGCCTGCGTAGGCGAGTAGTAAATACTTTAGATATCTGCACCAGTACTTCGTCACCTTGTTCGTGACCTAACGTGTCGTTAATGCTTTTAAAGCGGTCGATATCGGCGATGGCAATTGAGAACTTGCTCTTATTACGCACAATTCTGGCAAATTCTCGCTCAAGACACTGCTGTGCACCGCGCCTGTTCAATAACTGAGTAAGATGGTCGTGTTTTGCCTGGCGCTCAAATTGTTCGCTTAAATTCAGTGCAGTATCGTAACTTTTTTGGCGGCTATACTCGTAAAACGCAGATAAAAAGGAGACTGTCATAAACGAATAGAGCAGCCTTGTTTTAAATGCGTAGGTATATTGTGTGACCAGTATAGCTTCATCGAATCCGAACATGACGATAGCGCTCACTACGGTGAACGCGATAAGTGAAAATAATCCGCGAATAAACCCAGCAAAAAACATGGTGACAGGTGGAACTAAATATATCCACAAAGGCCCTGTGTTATCTTTACCGCCCGTAATGAGTAGCAATAACGTGAGCACCATCAGGCAGAGGATTAATAAGGTTATGGAGGCCGTGCGCGCGAGAGGCCTTGCAATACGTACCTGCAACCGCTGAGATATGGCGAAGACAACGCTGGCGGTGAAAAGAGTTGTTGAAAGGGAATACTCTGCCGCAAAGAACGCTCGACACCCTAGAATAAACGTAATAGACATCCCCACAGCTGCGAACAAGTTGACAACCATGATCCGTCTATTGGTTTCGTCTTTGTAGTGACGACTTACACCGCTAAATACATATTGCTTTAAAGCACTAAGCATAATTGTAAAATTCTAAAGGTTCCGTTCAACGTGTTGAGCCAACTGAGCAACCGTGTTTCTCATGGCTTTAATACTTGATGAAAATCCGTCGCTGTCTAATGACGCCTTAAATTTAAAGGGGTGAATAGAAGTGCCGTCCGTTGTGCTACTGATCGTATATTGTCCTGACAACACAACCTCGCCCTCATAGGTACTAATAAAATCGCCGATATGCAAAGATACGTGCGTTGACTCTTCCTTGGAATACTGGTCCCCGCGATTCAGTGAAATGTGTTTATCGGCCAGTGCGCTTGAAAGCACTTTTGTCAACCCTTCTTCGACAGGCTCAGCCCACAAATGACTAGTTGAAATGTGAAGATTAGTGTCACTTGTTTGATACACCAACCCCCTGTGCTTCAAATAGTCAGGGAGGGTTATTTTATCTAAAACAATGATTTGTTTGGCAGCGCTTTGCTTTAAAGCCATGCTATCGGTTGAATGAAGTAAGTAATAATTAAGTGAAGCCGGCGCCGACGTACATCCCTGTATTAACAGAAATGAAACTACTAATATACTGACTTGCGACGCTTTATTTCTTAAAAATGCCAAGCCCGATATAAACTGCATTATCATTTGTTTTGAATCCTTCATCCTTGATGGGCGGATGTAATCGTAATAATTTACACTGTTCTTACAAACTTTCACATTAGACTATAGCGCAATCAAATATAGGCATGTTGTGAATGTTAGTAGTTTTGTGTGTTTTTTAAACACTTTTCATGCCAGATAATTTTTAAAAATTTCCAAACTTTATAAAACGAGCATCACTAATTTTTAGCTTTAGGCTGAACGTCTGCTTCGCTTTCCTGTGAAAAAATCAAGCTACTAGGCGATTGATTGAGTTTTAATAAAAGTGGCTGCATATTTCTCATTGTTTCTTGAAGTGCATCCACTGTCTCTTTAATCTCTGATTGATTGAAGCCACCTTCACTGTAGTTTTTGAGCAGTCCATCGAGGCTAACAAGAACTTGGTTGAGGTTACTGTTGAGTGCTTTGGCATCAATGTCAGCGATGAGAACATCGAAATCATCACTTGCTGTCTCTACAGACTCGGCAGCAAGGCGCATGTCTTCAACCGCAAGCTGCACATTTTCCACCATCTCTCTAAGTGGAAGCTGGTTTATTTTGTCGAGTATTGCGTCGGCTTTTTGCGTTAGCTGTGTGAATTCATTGCTCACAGTGGGGATAACTTCATAGCCGTTAATAACGTCAATTTTGCCACTGCTACCTGCATCTGGTACGTGCTGCAAATCCACATATAGGCCGCCGGTGAGGATATTGCCCATACGCAATGAGGCCCGAAGATCTCTATTAAGCCAATTTCTGATGGTTTGCTTGATGGCGCTGAGTCCTTCTTCCGTATCGGGCTGTCGTGCTTTTCCAGGGTAAATATTGATAAGAACAGGTATTGGGTAGTCCCGTTCAAGGATGTTTCCTTCAACTGCAGGGAAAGAATTTATTGCTGTGACGTTGCCAATTTCAATGCCACGGTATTCAACGGGGGCGCCAACCGTTAAGCCCCGAACGCTTTCGTCGATAAGCAACAAGTACTCTGCCGCTACTTTGTAGCGTGCGTCAGAGGCCGAGGCACTGTCTCCATAAATCGTAAAGAACGCGTTATCAAGTACTTGCTCGCCTTTTGGTACGCCTTCTGGAATGCCGAAAGTGATGCCGTTGGCCAGAAGTGTTTCTAAACTGCCGGTTTCAACGCTAACACCGTTTGATTCAAGTAATAGTTTAACGCCGCTGACGTCCCAAAAACGGGTCGTGTTGGTAATTAGCTTATGATATGGCGCTTCAATAAAGGCATCGTAATACACCACTCGCTCTTCGATATTGAAAGTGGCGTCTTCAAATTCACCTACTTTGAAACCCTTATAGATAATAGGGTCGCCGGGCTTATAAGCGAACTCATCGTCGCTTTTTAGCATAACATGGAGACCGGGCGTCCCTGGTGGGGTAACAGGGGGGCGCTCGAGCGCTTTGAAGTTTAGTTGCTCTTTGCCCTTGTCGTTTGCCGACATGGCTATGTAACTACCTGATAACAGGGTGTTGAGCCCTGATACCTCTGAAAAACTAATACGGGGGGCAACAACCCAAAACTTTGCATGTTCGTTGAGAAGATGAGCTGCACTCGCATCAATTCTGGCCGTAACGAGCACACCATCTAAATCGGGCTTCAAGGTTATTTTTTTGACCTGACCAACGTCTAAATCTCTTATTTTAATTGGAGTCTTATTAATCTCAATACCGGCAGCAGAGTGAAGCTCAATCGTAATAAGTGGGCCCTGATTCTTCCACTGGTAATACACCATCCAGCCGCCAATAATGATCACCAAAATAGGAATAATCCAAATGCGAGAGACTGATGAAGTTGGTTTCACCTTTGCTTCGTTTATATTCGGATCGTTTGCGGTCATGATAATTGCTTCCACTGCTGCCAAATTAGCCTAGAATCGAACGTCATCGCGGCTATCATTGTTACAAATACTACGGCACAAAAGGCGAGAGCCGCTTGGCCTGGATAAATTGACATGGTGTTGCCCATTTGAATGAGGGATACCAGTACTGCCACAACAAAAACGTCTATCATCGACCAGCGACCTATAGCTTCGGTTGTGCGGTAATAACGTATACGTAATTGTTTCGATGTGGTTTTCTCGCGCTGCACGGAAAAGTTAAGCCAAGCAAGAATAATAATCTTTGCCACAGGCACAATGACACTAGCAACGAGAATAATAATGGCTACGGGATACGAACCCGATTCCCAAAGCGAGATGACCCCACCGATAATTGTATTAGGTGTTTCCTCTCCAAAAAATTCAGTATACATAATTGGAAGTAGGTTGGCAGGGATATATAAAATGCAGGCGGTGAGCAATAGGGCCCACGTGCGCTGAATACTCGCTTTCGCCTGCGCTTCGCACAAGGGTTTGGGTTGTGGTGGCACACCTTGTGACAACCACATTGCATAGCGGGTGGCATCAAACTGAGATATACAGAGTGCAGTAAAAGCAGAAAAACCGATGAAGGCATAGAATGAAAGCCCAATGGACACATCGGCAAGCTCAGTAATTTTGATAAGACTAACTAATGTACCGACTAGAAATATTTCAGCCATGCTCCAAGGTAATAGCGCTTTTACTAGCTGTAGCAACCTAGGTAAATAAAATGGCCGGCGATTTTGAATTTGAGCCAAAGATAGTAGAAGCATTCCAACTAACACCATACCCGGTAACAAAAGGGTGGCTAAGCTAGTAATAATAGCAAGCGATAGGTAATCGTTTTCAACAAGTACGGTAATGCCGGTCGGTAAGTCAATACTGTGCTTTTGCCCGCTAGCTTTAAACGTTAGAAAATTAAACGGCAGTGATAACAGTAAAAAAATGAGAGCGCTGGTGGTATAGGCTAGCAACTTTTCGCTTGCGCCATTTCGATAAGATAATAGCGTATGATTGCATACCGGGCACACCGCCCGTTGCCTATGTGCCAGCAAAGGTATGTGCACTTGAGTATGGCATTGCTCACAAACTATAGATAATGTATTAGATTCAGCCATAAGGTTTTTGCAAACTGCTTCAGTATGCTAACAAGCAGTCTATAGATATAACCTGTTGATTTTTGGAATCAACAGAATAACGCATTGCGAGCATGTCGGGAAGTAAAGCCAGTCGTGTTTAGAAGTATAACAATAACAATTGACGATTAAATGATGGAAATGAAAAGCGAAATTCGTAGTGTGTTTGAAAAAGTAAACAAACAAGGAAACCGTTTGTTTCTGAAACGGCGTATAGGCTTTTTACGCTTTTGGCTAAGCATCACTTTTGCCCAACGTTGTTACTTTTTAGCAACCAGCATGCTTCTGTTACAGCTGTTTTTTAGTATCGAAATTAGGCTGTTCGAAGTGGTTATGTTTGGTTTTGCGCTTGCAGGTATTGTTAGCGAGACGTGGCCAAGGTTCATGGTGCTTTGGAACAGCCTACCTGGAAAAGCAGTGATCCTGTTTATTTATGCCATTATCGCTAATTTTGCGCTCGCTTCTGCTAGCGGACTGGTCAATAGTATAACCGGTGTTTCTGCAAGCGCGCTACCCTACAGCCATAATTTTGCGCTTATACTCATGGTGCCAAGCTGGTTTTTTGTTACGACATTAATGGCATTAGTTGGCGGAATGCTCGTCATTTTTGTTTATTTGTTTTTCTTATTACTGCTAAAACCTTTTGGTGTACAAAGGCTATGGCACAAACCCGGCTATCGTTTT
>Ga0105235_100569_pt1 | contig 12102 bp, 12 predicted proteins | sample Virmet3819_2500_FD_90059 | JGI IMG/M metagenome (GOLD analysis project Ga0105235, IMG submission 90059) | Marine viral communities from the Southern Atlantic ocean transect to study dissolved organic matter and carbon cycling - metaG 3819_2500 | ecosystem: Environmental > Aquatic > Marine >... | reverse complement strand
CCACACCGGCGCGCGCGCAACCGAGAAAAACAAGGAAGTTGTCCAGGGAGTTCTTGCTGAGAATGGCCACTCGGTCACCCTTGGTGATGCCGCGCTCTTGCAAACGCCCCGCCACGTGTCCCATTTTTTGCCAGGCCTCAGCGTAGCTTAAATGGCTGTCCGCATCATTGCCGAAGGGCGCCTCGGGGCGCATTTTTGCCTGAAAGGCCAGGTACTCAACAAAACTATCAAACATGGATGTCTTCCTTATCGTTTTTATCAGAGGGCGCGCGCCCCGCTACGCGGCCTGCGGCCCGTAGCGCAGCTCCGCAAACCGCCGACGTTGCCAATCACTGTCACCGAACAGGGTGTCGATAACCATTAGTCGCTTTAAGTAGTCGCCAATGCTCAGCTCTTCCGTCACGCCCATACCGCCGTGAAGCTGCACCGCTTCCTCGGCGACTGCGCGGCCGTGTTTGCCGACCATGGCTTTCAGAGCCGCGGTATCACTGGCTGCCTGCGCTTCGCCACCACTGTGCGAACACAGCGCACGCACCAGTAGCGAACGGCATTGCTCAGTAGCCGTGTACATATCCACCATACGGTGTTGTAAGGCCTGGAATTTGCCGATGGGCTGGCCAAACTGCTTGCGGGTATTGCTGTATTCCACCGTTTCTTTCAGCAGCTTTTCCATCGCGCCAACCGCTTGAGCCGACACCGCAATGGTCGCTTCGGCAATCACCGTTTCGACCATTGCCAGAGCGGCATCGCCATCGCAGATCACGCTATCGCCGGCGAGCTCCACCGCATCGAATTGAATATTTGCGACGCGCTGGCCGTCCATCAATTTGAAGGCATCGCGCTGTATTCCATCGCTTGTCGCGGGTACCGCAAACAGTGTGTAGGTGTCATCCAGCCACGCGGCCACAACCAGCACATCGGCGGCCGCGCCGTTGAGCACCAGCGTTTTACTGCCGCTCAGGCGATATCCGTCAGCACTGCGCTCTGCGCGGCAGTCCATGGCATCGAGCTGGTGGCGGCTACGACGCTCCTGATAGGCAAACGCGGCGTGGCAGCTGCCCGCCATAATTTCTTCCAGATAGCGGCCTTTTACTGCCGCGTTATTGCCGCGCGCAATTAACTGAGCGCCCAGCAGAATCGAGCCCAAGTAGGGTTCAACGGCAACGCTGCGGCCCATGGCTTCCATTAGCACAGAGGTATCCACCACCGAACCGCCAAAACCGCCTTCCTCTTCAGGCAGGGGCACGGTCAGCCAACCCAGCTCGGCGTAGTCCTGCCACACCTTGCCGGAAAAACCTGTCTCTTCAGCCAGGTACTGCCTGCGTTGGTCGGCGTCGTAACGCTCGGCCATGTATTTATCGATACTGTCTTTGAGCAGTTGCTGCTCAGCATTGAGTGAAAAGTCCATAACGCCCTCCTACAGCCCCAGCCCAAATTTCGCGATGATATTTTTTTGTACTTCGTTACTGCCGCCGTAAATGGTGCAGGCCCGACCGTACATGTACTCCCGTCGCGCTTGGTCGCCGTAGTCATGGCCCAGCGATGACAAATCGGCATCGGCCGGCAGCACGCTGCCGTACAGCCCCGCCACATCAAAGAACAAATTCTGCACAGCCTGTTGCAGCTCCGTACCTTTGAGCTTGAGCAGGGACGATTCCATGCCCGGTGCGCCGCCATTGGCCACGGTGGCCAGCACGCGCAGTTCGGTGTATTCCAGCGCCATCAACTCCATTTCAATGTCGGCCATGCGCGCCTGAAACGTGGGGTTATTCAACAGCGGCTGGCCGTCGTCGTTCTCATCGGCCGCCAGCTTGCGCACGTTGTTCAGCACTTGTTTGCAGTAGGCGATACCAGACAGCGCAGTGCGCTCGTGGCTGAGCAGCGCCTTGGCATAGGTCCAGCCCTGATTCTCTTCACCGATGCGGTTTACCACCGGCACCCGCACGTTTTCAAAACTGACTTCGTTTAAGTGGTGCTCACCATCAATGGCAATAATCGGCGACACGGTGATGCCAGGCGTGCGCATATCAATCAGCAAGAAGCTGATGCCCTGCTGCGGCTTGCCGCTGTTGTCAGTGCGTACCAGCGCAAACATCCAATCGGCATACTGGGCGTAAGTGGTCCAGATTTTGGTGCCGTTAATCACATAGTCGTCGCCATCGCGTTCGGCGCGGGTTTGCAAACCGGCCAGGTCACTGCCCGCGCCGGGCTCGGAGTAGCCCTGACACCACCAGGTGTCGCCGTTGAGAATGCCGGGCAAGAATTGCTGCTTTTGTTCCTCGGTGCCAAAGGTGTAAATCACCGGCCCGACCATCTTCAAACCAAAGGGCGGCACATCCGGCGCGCCGGCTTCAGCCAGTGCGCTGTCGAAAATGTATTTTTGGGTATCACTCCAACCACAGCCGCCGTACTCAACCGGCCAGCCCGGCGCCACCCAACCCTTGTCAAAACGCTTTTTCTGCCACTCGATGGTCGCGGCTTTAAAGGTCTTGGGGTCGCGAATTCGCGCGGCCATATCGTCGTTAAAGTTGTCGCGCAAAAACGCCCGAACTTCCTCTTGGAAGGCGAGCTCTTCTGCAGAAAATGTCGCGTGCATAGCTTTCTCTCTATTATTGGCAGGCCACGCTGCATCCTGAATCTAGGCTATCAGCAGCGTACAGAAAGGGGTTAGTCCCCGGGCGCCGTTTGTTGGCAGCGGCCGACCCGGGGCAAGCAGACTTACCGCGGCTGCATGCGAATGCCGCCATCCATGCGGATCACTTCAGCATTGAGGTAGTCGTTGGCGATTATGTGCATCGCCAGGCTGGCAATTTCCTCGGGCTGGCCGAGGCGCTTGGGGTTAAGTACCGACTGCGCCAACGACTGACGCGCTTCTTCAGGCAAAGACGCCAACAGCGGCGTGTCGATCAAACCCGGTGCAATGGTGTTAACGCGAATGCCGTAGCTCGCCAGGTCGCGAGCGATCGGCAGGGTCATGCCAACAACACCGCCTTTACTGGCGCTGTAGGCAGCCTGGCCAATTTGGCCGTCGAAGGCGGCAACCGATGCGGTGTTGATAATCACCCCGCGGCCACCAAATTCATCAATGGGGTCTTGCTTGGCCATGGCTTCGGCCGCCAAACGCAGCACATTGAACGAGCCCACCAGGTTAATGTCGATCACACGCTTAAACTGATCCAGCGGGAAGGCACCTTGCTTGCCCACTGTTTTAATGGCGTTGCCAATACCGGCGAAATTACAGCAGATGTGAATCGCGCCGAAGGCCTCCAAACAGGCCTTCACCGCCGCTTCCACAGAGGCTTCGTCCGCCACATTGGTGGCAACAAACAGCGCTTTGTCGCTGCCCAGCTGCTCAGCCAGGGCCTGACCGAGGGCTTCGTTCATATCCAGAATGGCGACCTTGCCGCCCGCTGCCACAATCGACTCTACCGTCGCCTTACCCAAACCCGATGCACCGCCGGTGACCAGGGCTACTTTTCCGTTTACATCCATCTTTCTACTCCTAAACGTTATGAGTGAAACCGCGCTTAGGCGCGATCAACAAAGGGAACGAAGCTGTCAGCGAATACATCGCGGGCAATAATCAGCTTCATAATTTCTGAGGTACCGGCAAAAATGCGGGTAATACGCGCGTCGCAGTACATACGGGAAATCGGATACTCGTCCATGTAACCCGCACCACCGTGCAGCTGCACGCCTTCGTCAACCATGCGGCACAGCAACTCACTGGTATATAGCTTGGCTTTGGCGGCATCTTCTGCGGTTAACTGACCACGGTTATGCACGGCAACACACTGGTCGACATAGGCCTGAGCCACGTCCAATTCGGTGCGCAGTTCGGCCATTTTGAACTGGGTGTTCTGCATTTTTGACAGCGGCTTACCAAACACCTTGCGCTGCTCACAGAATTCACGCGTCACCTCAAACGCCTTCTGCGCTGAAGACAAAAAGCCGCAGGCGCCAATCAAACGCTCTTCAGCCAGACCTTCCATCAGGTAAATAAAGCCCATGGTTGGGTCGCCCAGTACGTTCTCTTTGGGAATACGCACTTCATTGAAGAACAGTTCGGCAGTGTCCTGGGCCTTCATGCCCATCTTCTTCAAATTGCGGCCGCGCTCGAAGCCTTCCATGCCGCGCTCCACCAAAAACAGGCCCATTGCATGGGGGTTGTTTTCAGGGTCGGTCTTGGCCGCTACGATCACCACGTCGGAATTAATGCCGTTGGTGATATACGTTTTGTTACCACTCAGCAGCCAGTGGTCGCCCATGTCTTTAGCCACGGCGCGCATACCCGCAAGGTCGGAACCGGCGTCGGGCTCGGTCATCGCCACCGCCAAAATCAATTCACCACTCACACAGCGCGGTAAAAAGCGCGCCTTTTGTTCTTCACTGCCAAAGCGGTCGATATAGGGGCCAACCAAACGGCTGTGCAGGGTATTCGCCCAGTCACCGGCGTAAACGTTGGCGGTTTCTTCAATAATGATCTGCTCAAAACGGAAATCGCGGTCGCCCATGCCGCCGTACTGCTCGTCGGGCCAAACCATCAAAAAGCCCTGTTCACCGGCCTTTTTAAATACCTCCCGGTCAACAATGCCCTGCTCGCGCCAGGCATCCACATTCGGGGCCACTTCCTGTTCCAGGAATTTGCGGTAGGCCGAACGAAACATTTGCTGCTCTTCTGTAAAATCTCTGGGAAGCATGGTTCTTCTCTCGTTATTCAATCGGCGCGCTGGCGCCGAGGTTTGTTTTTCCTGCCAGAGCCGAGGCTCGGCACTGCGTGTCGACGCACAGCATCGCCTCGCCGCCCCCAAAGCGGCAATGATTGACCGTGACAACCACTTGACATTTTCTTACAAAAAACGGGAATCCCCCGCCCACTGGCGCGCATCGACCACCGCCGTCGCCTGCCGACTAGACCCTAAAAAACGCCTGCCCTACTGTGTCTGCCAAGATGTGCCGCACTGCGGCTAGCCACAACGAGGAACACCATGAACAGCTCCAGCGTTGACTACCAAGACTACCCGCGCAAACCCAATCGCAAGCTGACGCATATTCCCGGTGACAGCGGCCTGCCCCTGTTCGGCCAGACCTTCAGTTTTTTGAAGAACTACAAAGCGCTCAACGAAATGCGCTACCGCAAATACGGCAAAATTTCGCGCGGCAACACCCTGTTCCAACACAGCCTGACCCTGCTCGGCCCGGAGGCTAACGAACTGGTACTGAAAAACAGCGACGGCCAGTTCTCCAGCATGCTGGCCTGGAACCCATTACTGGACAGACTCTTCCCCAACGGGCTGATGCTGAAAGACGCCGAGGCCCACCGCTACGACCGTAAAATTCTGCAAGGCGCGTTTAAAAAGGCATCGATCGAAGGCTATTTGCACACCATGAGCCCCCACCTGGAGCGTGGCCTGGAAGAATGGCCCAAGGGCAAAGAGTTCCACTTTCAACACGCCGTAAAACAACTGCTGCTGGAAGTGGCTGCCGAGGTGTTTTTAGGTGTGGAAATGGGCGAAGAAGCCAGCGGCGTGAATACCGCCTTCGTGGACACCATGCTTGCCTCAATGGCGGTATTAAAGCTCCCCATCCCCGGCACGCTTTGGCATCGCGGCCTGACCGGCCGCAAGCATTTAGAAGACTTTGTGATGGCGCATATCGACGATAAGCGGAAACACGAAGGCCGGGATATTTTCTCGCAGATCTGCCACGCCACCGATGAAGACGGCAACTACTTCTCCGACGAAGCGGTGCGCGACCATATTATTTTCTTACTGTTCGCTGCCCACGACACCACAACCAGCACCCTGTGCTCCATTGTTTACGCACTGGCCAAGAACCCCGCGTGGCAGCAGCGGCTGCGCGAGGAATACGCGGCTATCGGCAAAGACCAGCTCGACTACGACGACCTGAATAAACTCGACGACAGTAAACTGGTGTTTAAAGAAGCCCTGCGCATGTATCCCCCCGTGCCCGCCATTCCGCGCCGCACTCTGAAAGACATGGACATTTTTGGCTACCACGTACCCAAAAACACCGCAGTGGCCATCTCGCCACTACTCACCCACTACATGGAAGAGTATTGGAGCAACCCCAATGACTTCGACCCCGAGCGCTTTTCCAAAGAACGCGCCGAAGACAAAAAGCACTTCTTCCAATGGGTGCCCTTTGGCGGCGGCGCACACAAATGCCTGGGGCTGAACTTTGCCGAAGTGCAAACCAAGCTGTTCCTGTTCCACCTGCTGCGCCGCTTCAACATTAAAGTGAAAGACGGCTATGAAATGCCCCGCAGCTGGGTGCCGTTGATCTTCCCTGCCGACGGCCTGCCCGTGAGCTTCGAGCCCATCTGAAACGACTAGTAAAACCATCTAACGGCGGCTCGCGTACACGGGCCGTCGTTTTTATTTTCAGTTGCTACTTATACCTAACAACGCTCCGCTATCGAGACGCGGCAAGCACCGCTGTGCGCCGTTAGACAGCACAGCGATGAATAAGTAGGCCACCACACAACATAACTGCACGAGAAAACCACCATGCCCGCTCCCTACTTCCCCGAATGCGAAAGCTCAGACTGGCAAACCATGCCGATGGTAGAAGGCACCTCCTTCGACAGCCACCTCGGCGCATTTGAATTTCGAAAACTCGGCGATAACACCGCCCAGGCCCGCTTTGGCTGCGACGACAGCAGCCAGAACATTCAGCACGGAATACACGGTGGCTACCTCGCCGCCCGCGCCGAACAAGTGTTTTATCTGCCTCTCTATACCGAGCGCTGCGTAGCACTGGGCCGTGTTGTCACCATCGATTTCAGTATGCAGTTTTTACAGGGAGGCAAGCTCGGGCAAGACATAGTCGCCGATGTAGAGCTACTTCAGGAAACGGGCCGCATGGGCTTTACGCGCGGCACGCTCAGCCAGGCTGGAAAGATACTGTGCAGCTTTAGCGCCACACTACGAAAGTTGCCTGCTTAAGGGTTAATCGGCAAGAAAGCGGTAGTGGAACGAAATGGTGTAAGCGGAGCAAACGCTACTTCCACCCCTGCCGCCAGTTATCCGTATTCTTCAACACCGTCCAGTCAATCGACTCGGTGCGCTTGGACATAACTGCCTCAATCACACAGTCCACCACCGCCCCCTCTTCATCAAACTCCACCTCCGTCACCATAAAGTGCTTTTCTTTGTTGACTGGCTGAACCGCCGTCCACTTGCTGTGGAGGAGTTTTTTGGGATTGATGCGGTTCATGATGAAGCTTGCTCCTTTGCGGGCCTTGGCACCAAGGCCACGGCTTTGTACGACTGCAGGTATTTAGCAGATATACGCACCCTCGGCGGTTCCCGGCGCTCTCCGGCGTCGGCCTGCCTTGCCTTGTTAAATACCTCACTGCTACCATGCGCATAATCTATACGCATAATGCATGCAGGAGGTTCTGTAATGCGCGAGATATTTGATAAGAAGGCCCCTAAAAAGGCCACAAACCTGAGCATAAACAGTAGCTTACTTGCCGAAGCAAGGAGCTTAAAGGTAAACCTTTCTGCTACCCTTGAGCGAGCACTGGAAGAGGAAGTCAGAGCAAGCAAACGCAGAAAATGGCGCGACGAGAACAAACAGGCCATCGAGAACTGCAATCGCCTTGCGGAGAGCGGGCTCTTTGCTGACAAACATCGGGGCTTCTAATGAAGCAATTCGACCTGTACGAGAATCCAGATTCTGATAGCCACGCAACCTACCCTTTCTTCGTGGATGTACAAACCGACCTACTCGACGATCTCAATAGCCGCGTCGTTATACCGATTTCCCCGGTACAGGATGCAAAAACATTTCCCAAAAACCTGTGCCCAGTTGTAGAGATTGGGAACGAACAATACGCCCTTCTTACCCATCAAATTACGACGGTGTCTGCCTCATTTCTCACTCGAAAAGAGGGCTCGTTGCTACTTAATCGAACAGACATTATTTCAGCGCTCGATTTTCTCCTGACGGGCATTTAACGCCGGGGGTTGCAGTGGTTTTGGAGGAGGTTCCCAGCGGAAAAAAAGCCCGGCAACATGCGATTGTTATACCTTAATCGGAATCCAATTCAAGCAACGGGTTTTGGCTGCTTGACGGCAGCTCTTCCGCTCTTGCTTGAGTCTTCCAGGCTATTTGCGACAGCTCTCTAATTCTATCAACAAATGGCTTGGCATCTTTTCCAAACTTCCCAATCACAATGCCTGCATCGCCCACAAGGCCCCAAATTCTATCTACGTCGCTCATTTTCTTATGCATTTCGGATTGCATTGCTTCTAGGCGGCGTAACAATCTAGCACGATGACTTCCTTCAAATAAATCAGATTGTGTGATTTCACTGCGTAGCTCATTTATGAGCTGTTGAACTCTGTTCAAATCTCCATCGGTAAACTCATAAAAAAACCCTTTATTTAGTATCTTTTTCTTATTCTCTATAGCTGATAGGAACTGATTCCTCTTATTTGATCCAACCTCATCGTCTATCAATGGCTGTATTGCTAGCTTTACATGAGCAACAAAAGTAATTAGTTGCTTTACATTTTCCGTGTTGTCATGACCTATTTCTGGCAGAGGTGGAAATTTGATATGGGAAAAGTACAATTCCTCCTGAATGCTGGCAACTATCTCAGCGGCAAGTTCTAGGAGCTTATTGTACTGCGTAGTCGCCTTTCCCAATGGTAGCGATAGAAGAACCTCACTAAGACCACTCAAGACAGAATCATAATTGCCGGCTTTAACTGATTTGATCAGCTGCGCTGTTGAAACAGCACCAGCCCCACCTAGCAATTTATCAAATTCGGAAATAATCGAATTTATTTCTAGCGCAGGATTTTGCGAAGTAATGTTATTTGACAATCCATTCTCCTTATTCAGGTGTAGCTGGTATAACGTCTGAGCTCAGTGCGCTTGATGCGCCACCCACTTTTACGGCAGCAAAAGTGGGTTGCGGGTCAAACGTCACCTTCAGCGATTTGTTATACGAACCCATCACGAGGCCAGCTCTATACCTATTTGAAGGAATAGGAAGGTGAAGCCTACTGAGATGAGTGCTCCGACAGCGTACACAGCCCAATGAAATTTGGTGAGGTGCTGAACGAATCGAGCGGTAGAAACGAGCATAAAGACAAGCGTTACCATAAGCATCAAGAATGCAAATGCCGCCGCTACCTCTGGCCCGAAGCCATCAAGAGCTTGACGACCCTTGTGAACTAGAACGGTAGCAAGAAATGCCCCGAGGGCCTGGTCACTGACGAAGCTTGAAACACACTGAAAAGTGAATGGCGTATCTCTATCAGGAAAGTCGAGGAACCTTTCAACCTGTTCATTCGAGTACTTTCCCAGCAGTTTCATGATCGCCGGCAAGAACATAAGCATCAGAAACAAGCAGTTGTAAAAAACGACGATCGCTCGGATTCCATCCGGCGGCGACGCTTCGACCATATGGGCCAAATAGCTGAAGTTGAACCAAACTGCTATTAATCCAACTAGAGTTACGACGACAGCCTCGCCCACTCCGAACTTGCTCGGCACCATCCGCATTACTTCGGCCTCACGTTCGTATAACTCTCGGCTTTGGGGCTGGCGTGAGGCGCAGCGGAACGACATTCCAGCCCCGTAGGGGCGACAACAGGCGCTTGCTACGCATCAATGGCACTTAATTATTCCAGAAACCAAAGGATACTGGCTACAGAACCTCTGGGGACATATGAATTCCTCAAGCCTTGCATTTGCTGGACTAATAATTTCATATGATCCATCGTAGCCATCTGAGCATAGCTCCCTTGCTCTCTGCTCCCAGTAAACTTTATTGGTTTCCAGGCTGTAGTTGTAGCCCCCGATTTGAGAATATTCGACGATGTAAGTATTTGCTGCTACTTGCTTATCTAGGTAGCCCGTTCTGCCTCCATAAATGCCAAAATCAGCCTTCTTGTATTCGGCCGGAGCACATCCACTAAGCGTTGCCAAAATTGGAATTAAATAAACGATCCTTAACACTCAGATTTTCCTCTTGATGCGTAACGCCTGCGTTCAGTGGCGCTTGAGGCGACGTGCGGCCTTGCGATAGCAAGGGTGCACGGCGGGTCAAACGTCCCTTGCAACGCATTGTTGGGCGTCAAGCCGTCAGTCATGCTCGGACTCCAATTCTCGCGCCTTAGACAGCGCTGACGCCACTAAGCCCGCAGGAACGGACACGAGACCTAACCCCACAAGCAAAACCACGAAAGTAAATGCTTTGCCACCGGCTGTAACTGGGTACATATCCCCATAGCCCACAGTTGTCAACGTAACCACCGCCCACCACAAGCTGTGAAAAATGGACTCGAATACTTCTGGCTGAGCCGAATTTTCAAAATAGTAAATGCCTACAGCAGCCAAATACAGAACGATTCCAGACATTGCGAGAAAAAGTACCAACTCTTCCTTGGCTAGTTTTAGAGCAACGTGGAATCTGTGCATGGCCTTGCTGTAGCGAGCCAATTTGAGAATGCGAAATAGGCGTAGCAAACGGAACGCACGAACGGCCCTTAAGTCGAGCCCTGATGCCAGGTAGAACGGAAGGATTGCGAGCAAGTCGATGATGCCAAAGAAGCTTGTAACGAAACCGAACCTGTTCGAGGAAACGGTGAACCTCAAGATGTACTCGGCGGTGAAAACGAGAACGCAAAATGCTTCGATGTGGCCCAGGACCGTTCGAGCACCTGCCGGCAGATCAGGCAACGTTTCGATAGAAAACGAGACTAGCGAGACGACAATGAGGAACTGAACAGCGAGATCGAAGGCCCGACCGGCGGGAGTATCTGTGGTCTCAACGATTCGCTTCAGCTTATTCATATCTCAGCGCTTTTTGACGCCCAACATTTGTATATCGCGCACGCTCGGTTTGCCCGGACACCACTCGGCCGTCCAATGGCACAAGGCATTGAACCTATTAGTAAACCGACGTATTCACGCAAAATCGGGGGCTGTGATAACGCGCGTGCGCGTTTGTCTTGAAGGTGGGGTGTCATAGCTCTTGCCCGTATTTCCTTATATGGCTGTTTTGCCGCGCGTTTTTGATAATCGCTCAGGATTAACGCGCATTCCTTGCTGGAAATACGAGCATAAAGGCTTGGCGCGCAAAAAACTATAGGCGGTGTGTATGGCTCGTTTGGCAGCAGACAACGGCTTGAACGCTGGGCTTTATTGCCAGTGCTGGAAACAAAAAGGCCCTCGAATGAGGGCCTGTGAGGTGGTTTACACGCGAGAGGTTTAGAAGCGCAGTACGCCTTCCACGGCGACGCTGCGTGGCGCGTCGGTAGAGGCAAAGTGAGCGCCTACAAACAACGGAACGTCGTTACCGTGTGAGGTGGTAATTTCGTTGGTGAGGTTTTTACCCAGCAGGGCCAGCTCCCAACCCTGGGCGAAGCTCATCAGCGACAGGCGGCTGTTGATTTTATAGAAGGCGTCTTGCTTGTCGGCTTCGTCGCGGTCCTGGGTGGTGTAGTACTCCTCGGTGTAGTTCAGGTCCAGCTGGAAGCGCATTTCCATACTGTCGCCGATGGGCCGAACATATTGCCCGGTGAGGCTCGCCGTGACCTCCGGCGCGTAGTCGGTGCCCTCGCCAGAGAGGTCCTGGCGGCAGTCGGGGTTCCCAGCGCGGAAGGCGGCATCGGTTTGCACAGCGGTACAGGGGCCATCTTCAAAGGAGGTGAAGTAGGAGTCCAGCCACGCGGCCGACGCGCCAATGGTGAGTCGTTCGCTCAGGGCCATGCGGAAGTCCGCCTCTACCCCTTGGGTGATCGACTCCGCAGCGTTGCCGACCACATAGCCGGTAAGGGTGAAGTTACTCACCTGGCGATTGGCAAATTCGGTGTAGAACGCCGCGGCGTTGAAGGTGGCTGCACCGTCAAACAAGGTGGTTTTTACCCCTAGCTCGAAGGTGTCGGCTTCTTCGTCTTCATAGGTGAAGGCGTCCTGACTGGAGGTGGTGTCGCTGGCGTTAAAGCCGCCGTCTTTAAAGCCTTTGGCGTAGCGGAAGTAGCTCATCACATCTTCAGTGGCGTACCACTGCAGGTTAAAGGCCGGTGAGACGTTTTCTACGCTGCGCTCGTTTTCGAT
>Ga0105235_100567_pt1 | contig 12136 bp, 5 predicted proteins | sample Virmet3819_2500_FD_90059 | JGI IMG/M metagenome (GOLD analysis project Ga0105235, IMG submission 90059) | Marine viral communities from the Southern Atlantic ocean transect to study dissolved organic matter and carbon cycling - metaG 3819_2500 | ecosystem: Environmental > Aquatic > Marine >... | reverse complement strand
CTCTTTCTGCAAATCTCCAACCTCCAGGATCGGCGCCGCATCAAGGCTTCCCGCATTCATCATGGCAGCCAGCCGCTGCACCGATGAGATGAGCAGACTCTGCTCCCACAACTCCAGAGAGTCAAAACGCTTCAGGAACCCTTCCTGAAGCGCTTCCGGCGCATCTTCGAGGCTTCTACGACCAGTCTCCGTAATCGAGACATCTACGGCGCGGCGGTCGGTTTCGTTCTTCTGCCGCTCGACGAGGCCCGCCGCCTCCAATCGATCCACGATGGAAGTGATCGTCGCTTGGGATAAATGCACTTCGCGGGCGATCTCCGATGGCTTGACCGATCCGGCACCGGACAAGGTCTGCAATACAATGAGCTGTGGCGCCGTGAGGCCGGTCGTTTTCGCCAATTGCTTGGAATTCAGGTCGATCGCACGCGTAATCTGTCGAATTGCGGTCAGGAGGTCTTTGCGGTGGGCCATGCCCGCACCTAAAGAGACACTCGGTGCTGCGTCAATTCCCACAACTGTTCAGAAGGCCGGCTCGGGGTGGCCGAACAGCCAACGCTCGCATACAGAAATTGTGCAACAAGACTTATCTGAAGGATTAGAGCATGACTTCCCAACGCATCCGCATCGAGGTCAGTAATGGGATTGGCGAACTGATCCTGAACAAGCCCGAACGCCGCAACGCTCTGTCGAGTGATATGTGGGCAGCAATTCCCGGTAGGGTGAAGCAGCTGGAGGCCGATCCCGAAGTGAAATGCGTCATCATTCATGGCGGAACGGCAGGCGCATTCGCAGCGGGCGCAGATATTTCGGAGTTCGAGACGATCTATGCCACGCCCGAAAGCGCAGAGCATTCGGCAAACCTGATTTCCGATGCGGTTACATGTCTCGCCCAATGCCCGAAGCCGATCATCGCTGCGATCACCGGCGCTTGCGTGGGTGGCGGCGTCGCACTTGCTCTGACGGCAGACATTCGCATCGCAAGCCCCGAAGCCAGGTTCGGTGTGCCTCCGGCGAAGCTGGGGCTTGTGTATCCGGTGAACGATACACGGCGCTTGATAGAAACCGTTGGTATTCCTGCCGCCAAGGACATCTTGCTGACAGGTCGTTTATTTGATTGCGACGAGGCCTATCGTATCGGTTTGGTTACACATATGGCAGAGTCCGAATCAGCCTTGGAATTGGCGCGAGAAACGGCGCGTCTGGTTTCAGCCAATTCACTCTGGTCACATAGCGCGATGAAGCGCACCTTCGATGCGATCAAGATGGGCTGGCGAGACGATAGTCCTGAAGCGAAAGCCCTGTTCCTGGAAAGCTTCGAGAATGAGGACTTCCAGGAAGGTTACAGGGCCTTCCTCGCAAAGCGCCCGGCCAAATTCAGCTGGCGCTGACGGGGTTAGAACCCGCCTCCCACTGCGACGTAGAGATCAATGGCCGCAGCCAACCGGTCCCGACGCGCCTCGAGGGCACTTTGCGTTGCAGAATAATAGTTCTGTTGTGCAGACAAGAGACTCGTCAAATCGTCCGTGCCGACACGATATCGCAGTTCAGCGGAATCCAGTGCGCGGCGACTGGCAACGAGTGCAATCTGGAGCTGTTCTTCACGTTGGGCGCTGGTATTGATGGCAGACAGCGCAACATCAACATCGCGTAACGCGCTGAGAATGGCCTGCTCATAATTCGACAGCAACGCCTCCCTTCGCGCTTTGGCACTGTCGAGCTGAGCCTCCAGCGCTCCCCCAGAAAACACAGTCTGCGCAAGGGACGCCGAAAGACTGGCGGTCGGGTCAGACATAGAGGTCAGGAGTGTCGTCACACCCGCGCCAAGATCGACACTTGGCAGCATGGCTGCTCTCGCAATCTGAACATTGGCCTGCGCCGCCCGCAAATCAGCCTCGGCCTGCAACAAGTCCGGGCGCCGCCCCAGAAGCTGAGATGGTAGGCCTGCTTCCGGTACTGGCAAGCCAGTCTCGTAAAGGTCTACGTCCGGCACTTCGAAATTTTGCGGCACCTGCCCGATAAGGATCGCAATCGCCGTCCGCAGAGAGAGTATCTGCTGCTCGATCTGCGGGAGTTGCGCACGCGAATTGGCCAATGCAGCTTCCTGGCTGGCAAAATCAAATCCGGAAATCTCGCCCGCATCGTACCTTACCCGCACGATTTCAAAGATACGCTCGGCAATTTCCAGATTGTCTTGCGCGACTTCAAACTGCTTACGCGCGACCTGAAGGTCAAAATAGTTCGCTGCCAGATCAGATGTAACACTCAGCTCAAGCGCTCTTTGCGCGAACTCAGCCGATTCGAGATTGGCCCCTGCCGCATCACGTGACGCTGCAACACTGCCAAACAGATCCAGCTGATAGCTAGCCGACAGGCGGGCACTGCGAGAAAAATCACTGAAGTCGGAATCACTGTCGGTGGAAACTGACGCCCCTGCTGAAACAGATGGCAAGGCGCTGGAATCGGCAACACGCAACGCAGCGCGTGCGGAGGTAACATTGGCAAGTCCAGCTTCAAGCGACTTGTTCCGCGTGAGTGCGGTGCTGACCAATGCGTTCAAGGATTCATCGCCGAAGGTTGACCACCAGAGCCCTGTGGCCGGCAATTCTGTTTCCGCTTGCATTGAGGTTTCATAGGACGCCGGAAGCTCAACCGAGGACAAAGGCGTATCGGACGATTGCGTTGCGGTACATCCTGCAAGGACGACAAGCAGACTGAGAGGAAGAAGAGGAATTCTGGTCATGATTACTCCGCCGCAAGGGCCCGGACCGGATCAAGCCGCGAGGCATTGCGCGCCGGCAGGAAGCCGAACACGAACCCGGTCAGGAAAGCTGTTGAAAAGGCGAGGATCGCGGGCATGGGCGTTACGGCGATGCTGGTGCCGAGATTGGCGAGGATTGCACAGATCGCGAAGCCCGTAAGAATACCGATCAAACCGCCCAGCGCGCAGACCACGACGGCCTCCACAATGAATTGGACAAGAATATCAGACCGACGCGCCCCCGTCGCCATGCGCACACCGATCTCGCGCGTGCGTTCTGATACGCTGACAAGCATGATGTTCATCACACCGATACCGCCGACGAGCAATGAGATAGAGGCAACCGCGCCTAGCAGGATCGAGAACGAATTCTGTGTGTCCTGAACGGACTCCAGGATCGATGCCGTATTCCGTATCCGAAAATCCTGTGTTCCGTGTCGTTGAAGCAGCAGCTCGTTTGCTTCAGTCTCCGTCGTCGAGATTACGTCCGTGTCTTCCACAGCGATGGTTATACTCGACAGGTAGGAACTGCCGAACACGCGCATCATCCCGGTTGTGATGGGAATAAGCGCGATATCATCCTGGTCACGGCCGAACGAGCTGGCGCCTTCTTCTTTAAGCACGCCGGCGACCTCAAATGGTGCGCCCGCAAGAAAGACATACTCGCCGACGGCTTCCGAGATATTGTCGAACAATTCCCCCGCGGTCGTTGTGCCCAGCACAACCACACCTACGCGTCGGTCGACATCTTCTGCCGTGAAGAAAGAGCCGTATTCAATATTGCGGGTATTGGCGAGCAACCAGTCTTCCGAAACACCCTCCACGGAGCCACGATGGTCATTGCTTCCTCGCCGCAATGTTGCAGATCCGGACCGCGATGGCACCGCAGCCAGGACATTGTCCAATTCGCCCAATCTCTCAGCATCTTCGAGTGAAAGGGTTGCAATGGCGTCACCGCGCATTCGCGCGCCCCGGTCACCCCCCGGCTGAACGAAGAGCAGGTTCGCACCCATGTCCTCGAACCGGGCCATAACCTCGCGCTGGCTACCTTGCCCGACCGCCAGCATTGCGACCACCGCCGCAACGCCGATCACCACGCCCAGCAAGGTCAGTGCGGTGCGAAACAGGTTCGCGCGCAATGACCGGAAGGCCGTCTTGATGGATTCCGTAAGCTGAAGAAAGAAGGAGGGGGAGGATTTCACGGCGCGTTGGTCAAACGACTCCAGAGACCGTTCTACTGAACCGGAATCGGAAATGATTTTGCCGTCGCGAATTTCAATCGTGCGGTCTGCGCGTTCAGCGACTTCCTGGTCATGGGTAATCAGGATGACTGTGCGGCCGGAGCGATGCAGCTCTTCCAGCAATTCCAGAAGTTCTTCACTCGTGCCGGAATCGAGCGCTCCCGTCGGCTCATCCGCAAGGATGACTTCGGCATCATTCATCAGAGCTCGGGCAACAGCCACACGTTGCTGCTGTCCCCCGGACAATTGACCGGGGCGACTTTTCTCGCGCCCGCCAAGGCCAAGCCTACCGAGCAATTCCTGTGCGCGGGCCTTCCGTTCCGATTGGCGAACCCCGGCATAGACCGCAGGTATCTCCACGTTCTCCGATGCGCTGACATTGGCGAGGAGATTATAGCGCTGAAACACAAAGCCGAATGTCCGCCTGCGCAAGGAGGCCAGTGCATCGGCGTCCATCTCGGACACATCCTGCCCATGAATGCGGTAGGTTCCGGAAGTCGGGTGGTCGAGACAACCAAGCAAGTTCATCAAAGTCGACTTACCGGAACCCGACTGTCCGACAATTGCAACGAACTCGCCTTCGCGAATGGTCAGGTCGACGCCATCAAGGGCGCGGACCTCTGCGTCACCCCGTCCGTAGACGCGCTTTATGTCCTGCAAATGCAGCAAGGGTTCTGACATGATCTGGCGTCCTAAACCGGGGGTGGACCCATACGGCGTGGCCGGTCATTTCCGGCACGCTCGGTCGCCTGTTTCGAACGAATGCTCACTTGCCCGGTCACGACCTCATCACCCTCAGACAAGCCGAACAATATTTCGGCACTTGTACGCGTCTGAAGACCAACCAAAACAGGCTGAGGGACAGCTTCGCCATTCGCATCCATTTTCAGAACCATACCCATTTCTGCGTCGGGATATTGCGCGCGTGCCTCACGGATAGCCTGGCCTCTGCCGTCGCCAACACGATCACCCTGGGCGGCTCCGCGTTCAGGTTGCGCAGGACGCCTGGCTTGTGCGCTCTCTGGGCGCTCGGGACGTGACTGCAAGGCCGTTACCGGGATCAGGACGGCATCTTCGGCCTGCCCCAGAATGAAGAAGACCTGAGCGGTCATATCACTTCGCAAAATTCCATCGGGGTTCTCAATATCGAGCAGCGCCTTGTAGAGCACGACGTCATTGACAACTTCAGGCGTGGGAAGGACCTGACGAACTTCGGTTTGCCACTTGTGATCAGAATCGCCCAGCGTGGTGAACCAGGCTTGCTGCCCCTTTGATACGCGCAACACATCTGCTTCGGAGACATCGGCCTCCACGGTCATTATACCGAGATCCGCAATGGTCATGATGACGGGTGCGGTCTGGTTCGCATTGAGGGTCTGGCCCTCGGATGCACTGAGCGAGACGACTGTACCAGCCATCGGAGCGTAAATCTTTGTAAATTCCAGATTGGCTTCATCGGCACGGAGGCTGGAGGTCTGCTGCGCGATCTGCGCATTGATAGCGTCGAGCTTCCCTTCCGCGATCTCCAATTCCGATACCGTGGCCTCATAGTCAGCGCGCGCAATGGCATCGGCCTCAAACAGCATATTGGCGCGTTCAGACTCGGCCCTTGCAAGTTTCAGAGAAGCCGCCTGTTGACGTTTCGAGGCATATAGCGAGTTTAACTGAGCTTGTTGGGCTTCGACCGTGTTCTGTGCAATCGTGGCATCGATCTGCGCAAGGAGTTGGCCCTTCTCGACCTCGTCGCCGACATCAACGAACAACTCTTCCAATTGACCCGAGACCTGTGCGCCAACCTCAACCATCTCCTTTGGCGCAAGAGTACCTGCTGCCGAGATCGTAACTTCAATATCACCCGTGCGTGCGGCTGATGTTTCATAAGTCGGCGTTGTGGAGTTCGCCAAGTTTGACTTCGCAAACCATACGGCACCGCCTGCTGCCAATACGACAATAATCGCGATGATCCAGCGGGATCGTTTCCCAAAAACTCTCATTCTTGTCTCTTTCCAGCAATTCTGGCTGTGAACATGTTCCCGGGTTAAACGACCCAAGTTTCAAATTCCGTCGCGAAGACCGGCATTTTATTGCACTTTCCAGCAAACCCGGCTCAAGCCCGCTCCTTCACCACAGCTTTGTCACCAGAATGTTGCAGATCATTTGCTTGCGCATGAATCCTGAAAGCGGAAGACGACAGCAATGTCCCGCCAATTATGTCAGGCTGACACACTCTCGCTGACAAGCCGCACATTTCGGCAAAGTTCAGACAAGACGCTCCCGTAACGCATTGGGACAGGACGATCTGGAGCGCGCCAACATGAACATTTTTTCATTAAATAACAATCATTTAATGATGCACGCTTCCGGTCCACAGGCATCCGCTCCTGAGGTGGTTGCACGTGGACTGATTATTGTTCTGGGTATGGCTACGGCCCTCCCTGCATGGGCCGTCGAAATCGAGGAATCCACCGTCGCCCCCGTCGAGACCTCCACCGCGAATGACGGACAGCCCGACGACATTACAATCACTGAAGATGGGGAAATTGATCTCAGCGACCTGCCAGGTACCACCGCGATTACGGTCGACTCCGACAATACCATCACCAATGATGGCGAAATTCTCGCAGAAGACACCGACTACGTCACCGCTATTGCTGTCCGAACGGGTACGACGACAGGCATCACCCACACGGGTTCCATCGAATTGTCGGAAGACTATGACCGGGAAGACGAAGACGATGATGACGATGTGGACGGGCCACTCGCCATCGGGACGAACCGCGTGGGCATCGACGTCGAGAATGGTGGCACGATCACAGGTAGTATCCTGCTCGATCATGGCTCCACGCTATACATAGAAGGCAATGATTCAGCGGGCGTACGCATCGGATCCGCGCTCGATGGCGATTACACGCAACAGGGCACAATTTCGGTTATCGGCGACAACGCCCTGGGTCTGAGCCTCGAAGATGACGTCGCCAGTGATGTATTGATCAGCGGCGCCATTACGGTTCAGGGTGAGAATGCGTCAGCTGTCACGATTGATGGGGATGTCTCCGGCAATGTGACGATTGAGAGTTCAATCAGCTCGACCGGCTTCACCAGCACCAGTTCTTCCAACTATATCGCGCCTGTCTATATCGATGACGATACTGAAGCGGTGGAGGATCGCCGCGATGCCGACGACCTTTACGACAATGCGAACGGCGTCCGCATCACGGGCAGTCTCGGACAAGGCTTGTTGATCAATGGCGCGGTCGACGACTTCACATCCGAAGAGGATGAGGATGACGAAACAAAGGATACGATCGACGATTTCGATGAGAATCGAACTGCTGGAAGAATCTACAGTTATGGTTCAGCCCCGGCGCTCGCCATCGAAGCCAACGCTGGCGAAAACGTAGTCTTCTCGAGCGTCGTAGAAACCGTTCGCGATACCACCGATGATGATGATGACGATGACGTAGATGAAGTACTCGCCACGTTTTCTTTTGATCAGGGCCTCATCAATCGTGGGACGATTTATGCCAGTGGCGTGAATATCGGATTCGATGCGACGGCGCTCTCCATATCCGGATCAGAAGACGGAACCGGAACGGTTACAATTGATGGCGGCATCCTGAATTCCGGCACAATTCAAGGAACCGCCTACGAGGCTTCCGCCGTAGGCCTTCTGCTCGGCAACGGCACAGCAATCGGCACTCTCGAAAACTCCGGATCCATCGCCGCAACGACCTATACATTAACGGACGACACCGCCAAAGCGTTGTTCATTTCCAATGGAAGTACGCTGGAAGCGATCCTGAATAGTGGATCCATCACCGCTTCATCAAATGGCTATGGTGGCGCAGCAACGGCGATCACCGATGAAAGTGATACGCTAAGATACATAACCAATACCGGCGCGATATCAGGCCTACTCATTTCAGACGGACGGGAAGATTCGGAAACAGGATCGTCCATCGCCATTGACCTGTCCGCACAAACGGCTGGCGCAACCATTATCCAGTATCAGGAAACTCCCACTGAAGATGTGAACGGCGATGACGAAATCGATGAAGACGATGTGACCGAACCTACAATCTATGGCGACGTCTGGTTCGGAACCGGCGATGACATACTGCAAATTCTGGACGGGGGTCTGGCAGGCGACATCTACTTTGGTGCCGGCGCCGCAACTTTCGACCTATCGGATGCCGAATTTCTGGGAGACACCTATTTCGAGGGCGATACACTCAGCCTGTATATCGAGGAGAGTGAGATCGAGGGAGATTTCGACTTCGGCTCTGCGAGTGGAACGATCGACTTCCTGTCTTCAACGTTGCTCACGGGCGATCTGACGAGCGATGCTTACAGACTGGCCGCGACAATTTCAGATTCTGAAATTGTTCTGCTTGAAGACACGTCCTTGCAGCTTGCCTCCCTCTCCGTCACGGATGGTTCAACACTTGAATTCGAAATTGATCCTCAGAACCTGCGGACCACAGCCTTTCTGTCGGTTTCGGGAACCGCAGCACTGGGCAGCGATACTCTGGTACGCCCAACACTTACGTCATTCATCGACGGTGATTTTGCCGTCACACTGATCGAAGCGGGTACACTGATATACAACGAGGAAACCGCTGAGTTATCGACCGAAAATATACCGTGGATATACAACGTATCACTGGAGACAGAGACGTCTGATACAGACAAACTCAATCTCGACTTTCGCCTCAAGACTGCCGAGGAACTCAGTCTCGACACGAACCAGTCCAGCGCCCTCTCCGCTATACTCAATGTTGCCACGAGTGACGATGATGTCGGATCTGCCATCACGCAGCTTTCGACCGAACATGACTTTCTAGAGGCCTACAATTTGCTGCTGCCTCAGCGCACTGAAGCCGCAACGCGCTATCTGGAATCCCAGTCGAACGCCGCTTTTGGCGCGTTGAGAAGCCATCTGGAGTTCACCCGTAGCTCCAGTGAATCCGGAAATGGAGCATGGGTGCAGGAAACCTATTCCCATGTCAGCTATGATGGGTCTGACGATGGGCCGGGATATGACGGCCGCGGTCTTGGCATCGCTCTGGGGTATGATCGCTCGCTGCTAGGCATAGATGCAATCGGCATCATGGGTACGATGAGCGACGGCAAGTTTGAGGAAAAAACTGGCGGCGAAAATCCTGTGACCATGAAAAGTCTGGGTGTCGGGGTGTATGCGACGGAGCAGATCGGGCGCGTAAACCTTCAGGCCGTTGGCCAGATCGCGAAGGTCGACCATTCCAGCTATAGAGAAATCGAGTTCGACGAGTATGTTTCAGAGGTCAGCGGCACATGGGACGGGATGACCACCGCGGCTTCACTCTTGGCATCAACCGAATTCGGGTCCGGGGCGTTCAGGATGACGCCATCAATTGGTCTGGACTACTTCAAACTTGATCAGGACGGATATTCAGAAACGGCATCAAACGGATTGAACCTATGGGTCAGCGACGCCAGCACAGACCGTGTCACCGCTGATGCCGGAATTGGCTTTGCCTATGTCTGGCGGGAAGGCGCAGACTCGTCTCGCACGGGTCCGGCCTATACCAGTTACAACAATTCCAATCGCTACCGTCCCATGGTTCGGGCTGGATTGGATATTGGCTATCGCTCCACGTTGTCTTCGACACCTTACGAAGTCGACGCTGGATTTGTCGGCTATGAGGACCGTTTTACACTCAGCGCCACCGAGGTGTTTGAAGATGCCGCCACGGTGGGACTCTCGCTACTGGCGGGGTCCGAACTCCTGAAAATTCGGTTTGGCGTGGATGGTGAGTTTTCAACCGACTCAACCGCCCTGACGGCCAACGCCGCCGTCAAACTCCGCTTCTGATCTCTCAGACACCATTTCTCTCTTCTGGATGCCGACTTCATGAGCCACAAAAACAAAACGCTCGCGCTCTCCCTGATCCTCTCTGCGCTCGCCGCTTCGCTGCAACCGACGGCGCTTGCGCAGGTGGGCGCAGAAGACAGCACAGGAAACATCGAAGCCATCATTATCAATGGCAACCAGCGGATCGAAGACCGAACCGTGATGTCCTACCTTCTAGTCGAACCTGGCTCACCTTTTGACGCGAACCGTATCGACCTTTCCCTCAAATCCCTCTTCGCAACCGGCCTCTTTGCTGATGCAAATTTTGACCGGGTCGGGAACCAGCTCATCATTACATTGGTCGAAAACCCAATTGTAAATCGGGTCATGATTGAAGGCAGCAAATCGCTCGGGGAAGAAAAGATCCGCGAAGAAATCCAGATATCGCCGCGCGGCGTATTCACCGCCGCTCGCGTGCAAGCAGACGTACAGCGCGTGATGGAACTCTACCGCCAATCCGGCCGGTTCGCGGCGAAAGTCACGCCCGAATATGTGCCGCTCGATCAGAACCGTGTGGATGTGGTCTTCTCGATTACAGAGGGACCTGTGTCTGGTGTACGAGCGATCAACTTCCTGGGAAATGAAACGTATTCAGACGACCGTCTTCGGTCGGAGATTGTCACCCGTCAATCACGGTGGTGGCAGTTCTTCTCATCAAACGACAATTATGACCCAGGTCGCTTGGAATATGACCGCGAATTGCTTCGTCAGTTTTACCAGAACAAGGGGTATTACGACTTCCGCGTAGAGTCAGCCGTGGCAGAACTAACGCCTGATCAGAAGGATTTCTACATTACCTATACAATCGACGAGGGCGAGATTTATCGCTTCGGCGAGATCAATGTCGAAACCGAGCTGGAAAAGCTCAACACGGACGCCTTGAAAGCGTCACTGGTAGCGCGATCCGGTGACCTGTTCCGAGGCGACACAATTGAAAACTCAATTGATGGCCTGACCTATGTCGCCGGGATCGGAGGTTATGCCTTTATTGATGTGCGCCCTGAAATCTCCGCCGATCTCGAAACGCATACGATCAACGTGACCTTTCATGTCAATGAAGGTCCGCGTGTTTACATCAACCGCATCAATATTGTCGGTAATACCCAAACGCTCGATCGCGTGATCCGGCGGGAATTGCGCGTGACTGAAGGTGATGCCTTCAACCGCATCTTGCTGGATCGCTCGCGCAACCGCGCACGGGCCCTTGGCTACTTCAAAGACGTCGAAGTTACTGAGGTTCCCACCGCGGACCCTGACCAAATTGACGTGAATGTAAAAGTCACTGAGCAGCCCACTGGCGAGATGAGTTTCTCAGCTGGCTTCTCATCCTCAGAATCTTTCCTCGTAGATGTCAGCGTGGCACAGCGCAATGTGCTCGGGCGCGGGCAATCCGCGTCTGCTCGCCTGTCCACATCCAGCCTGCAGCAAATTGTGGACTTGCAGTATACGGAGCCACGTTTCCTAGACCGTGACATGTCCGCAGGTGTGAGTGCGTTTGCTACCCGCCTCGATTATTCTGACACCGATCTTGGCGGCTATACGACTGAATCTGTAGGTGTCAGCGGGCAGCTAGGTTTCCCCTTGTCAGACCGGCTGCAACTTGGCTTGAAATATACGTTGCAAAACGACAAAATCGACGTCGTCGATCAGAGCATCGTGATTGCCTCGGACAGCGGCGAACGCCTGACAACCGAATACACTGTAGATGACAATGACACCCCGGGAGACACAAGCGATGATGTCGTGGGTGTCGCCTTTCTCACCGCTGATGACGTGCCATTGCCTGATGGCTCGCTGATCGTGGATGTATGCGATGCGCGCTATCTCAACAGATACTCGCTGTGCTCAAGTGAACGATCAGAAATCTCCTCGATCGTCGGGTACAATCTCCTCCTGGACATGAAGAATGACCCTATTGACCCCACTGGCGGGTTCGACCTGCTGTTTGGTCAAGACGTTGCTGGCCTGGGCGGGGACGTGAACTTCATTCGCACCAACGCATCGATGAATATCTATCAAGGCATCACGAAGGGCGTGACGGCCAGTTTGCGTCTTTCCGGTGGATACATCGAACCCTATGGCACGAGCGACGCGGAATCCGAATACGGACAAACCACTCCCCAAGGCGTACGTATCAATAATCGCTTTTTCAAGGGCGGCAACAGCTTCCGCGGGTTTGATACGGCAGGTCTCGGGCCGCGCATTGTGCAAATCATCCAAAATGATGACGGCACAGAAACAGTG
>Ga0105235_100563_pt1 | contig 12168 bp, 7 predicted proteins | sample Virmet3819_2500_FD_90059 | JGI IMG/M metagenome (GOLD analysis project Ga0105235, IMG submission 90059) | Marine viral communities from the Southern Atlantic ocean transect to study dissolved organic matter and carbon cycling - metaG 3819_2500 | ecosystem: Environmental > Aquatic > Marine >... | reverse complement strand
GTATTATTTATTTGTACGCTAAAAATTTTCTCAAATAATGCTGCTAACGGGATTGACTTTAAAGGAAATCCCATAGTTACATTTATTGCATTAATATGTTTCGGTATAGAATTTAACGTTGGTAATAATAAGTTTTCGTCACCTAAAACAACAGCTGTATTTTTTATGTCTTTTTCTGATAAACTATTTAGTATATTTCCTATAGTTTTAGCTTGACCTATTGCTTTGGGTACACCAAATATGTTTATATTTTTTAAAGTTGAATAATTACTCTCTTTCCAGTTAAACGAGTTTTTCTGAAAATACTTCCAGTTTTCTTTATGTTTTCTTGTAAATAAACCTGCATCATGATATGAGCTATCTATAAATATTTTATCTATATCCCAATATATAGCTGCTAGATCATTTTGTAACAATTCTTGGATAATGGTTTCCTCTGCTGTATTTAGTGCATTAAAACCTGCAAAAACATGTCTTTTAGAACAGCTTTGAATATAAGTTTCAAGGTTTTCTACTGCTTCTCTATAAATCAAACCTTGATATCCTTTTTTCTGATTTATTAAGCTTTTACTAAAGTGTTTGTAAAACGGATAGAGTTTATTCCAAAATTTTATATAATTGTTAACTACATCTGTGGGATTTGGATTTAAAGACCAATGATCTAAATCTTTTATAGCAGATAAATACTCAAATATATTTTTTTGAGGTATTAAATATCTATCTATTTCATTAAAATCTTGAAGTAAGATTTGACCCCATTTTGAAAAGACATCAAAAGGTTCTTGCTCTTCTTTAGGTGTTAATTCTGTATAGCTATTATAAAGCTGAAATAGAAGCTCTGTATTTGTTAAGGTTTTAAGTTGAGATAGCTCTTCAACAAAAGACTCTATACTAATTATGGTTGGAGAGAAAGATGTTTTACTAACAATGTTACTTAATTCTCTTCTCAAAAAAACACCTGCTCTTCTACTAGGAAGGACAAATGTTATATCACTAAAATTTACGTTTTGTTTTTGTAAATCAAGTAGTACTTTGGTTATAAAACTTATCATAACATAAAAATAAAAAACGCTTCGGTTATCCGAAGCGTTTTCTAATAAATTATATTATTTGTTGATTAAAACTTAGTCTTTTTTAAGTTTTACTTCAACACGTCTGTTGTTTCTTCTACCAGCAGCAGTTGCGTTAGTGTCGATTGGGTAATCTTCACCAAATCCAAAAGCTCTTAATCTTTCAGAATCAATTCCGTTTTCAATTAAGTAAGCCATTACAGCGTTAGCTCTAGCATCAGATAACTTTTGGTTTAAAGTTTTGCTACCAACACTATCAGTATGACCTTCAATTGTAAAGTTAGACTCTGGATATTCTTTTAAGATTGCAGTAATAGACTGTAATACAGAGTAAGATTGTTTTTTGAAACTAGCTTTACCAGTATCAAATAAGATAGTTTTAGCGTAGCTGTTTAATTGCTCCATAACTTCTTGAGTTGGCTCAACTATTTCAGGACAACCATCGTTAGCAACAGTACCAGCTTCGTTAGGACATTTGTCTACGTTATCTGTTACACCGTCACCGTCAGTATCAGGCCAAGGACATCCGTTGTTAGCTTTAGGACCAGCTTCGTTAGGACATTTATCATCAGCGTCTGTTACACCGTCACCATCAGCATCTGGACAACCACCTAAAGATTTTAAACCAGCTACTTCTGGACAGTTATCTTTATTGTCAGCTATACCATCACCGTCAGTGTCAGGACATCCGTTAAACTCAGCTAAACCAGCTTCGTTAGGACAAGCGTCTTTAGAATCTTCGATTCCGTCACCATCAGCATCTGGACAACCATTGAAAGCTTCTAATCCAAATACTTCTGGACAAGCATCATCTTTGTCGTATACACCGTCACCATCAGTATCAGTTCCACCAAATCTTACAGCAACACCAGCAGAGTGTTGAAAGTGTTTAGTTAAATAGTCTTCAAAAGAGTGCTTGTATTTAGACTCTACAAATAAACCAATGTTTTCTGAAAACCAGTAAGTTAAGCCTAAAGAAGCATTAACTGTACCAGCACCTACTGTATTGTTAGTACCAGCAGCTGTAGAGAAAGTGTTGTATGGACCTTCTTCAATCCAAGTGTAACCACCACCAATACCAATTGCTGGGTCAATTTTCTTTGAATTAATTAAATTAGCAAAGTGATATCTTACGTTACCATCTACTGCATAGTATGCTAAATCGTCTACTTCTAAACTAGGAGAAGTAGCATCTGATCCCCACTTTTTAATTTGGTTTACAGAACCTCCAACTTGAACAGAGAAGTTATCTCCTACATATTTAGATACAGAGATTGTAGATAATGATGGTAAAATACTCCAGTGGTCACCAACATTAAAAAATTCGTCAAAATAATCTCCTTGTGGAGCGTCTTCACCTACTGGATACACATCAACTGCGTTGGCACCGAAGTTGATAGCCCAAGGATTGTTTTGGTCTTGTGCCATAACATTACCCATAGTAGTTACAAGTAACATTGTGAACATTAATCTGCTAAGATTTTTCATATTCAAAAATTTAATTTTTAAGTGTTAATTAGAAGCAAAAATAAGCTGTTAAATATTATTAACAAAGACAAATATATAAAAATATTGATTATTTAAGGTTTTTATTAAGGTTTAAACAGTTGTTTATTAAATGATTTCTAAAGTTTTGCCAACTTTTTTAAAGGCGTTAATAGCTTTGTCTAAATGCTCTCTTGTATGCGCAGCTGAAAGCTGAACTCTTATTCTTGCTTTTTCTTTTGGAACAACAGGATAGAAAAACCCTATTACATATATGCCTTCTTCTAACAATCTATTTGCCATTATTTGTGATAGTTTAGCATCATATAGCATAACAGGAACTATTGCAGAATCACCATCTACTATATCAAATCCTGCTGCCTTCATTTCCTTTTTGAAATACTTTGTGTTTTCTTCTAGTTGATCTCTTAAAGAGTGGTCATTAGCTAGCATATCAAAGACCTTTATTGATGCTCCTACAATTGCTGGTGCTAGAGAGTTGGAAAACAAATAAGGTCTTGATCTTTGACGTAGCATTTCTATGATTTCTTTTTTTCCTGTGGTGTATCCACCCATTGCTCCGCCTAATGCTTTTCCTAAGGTTCCTGTAATGATATCTATTCTGTCCATTACGCCTTTTTCTTCTAAAGTACCACGACCGGTTTCGCCAATAAAGCCAGTAGCATGACACTCATCTATCATAACTAAAGCGTCATATTTATCTGCTAAGTCACATATTTCATCTAATGGAGCTACTAAACCATCCATAGAAAAGACACCATCTGTAACAATAATTTTAAAACGACTTCCAGCTTCGTTAGCTGCTATAAGTTGTTTTTCTAAATCTTCCATGTTATTATTTTGGTATCTATATCTTGCTGCTTTACATAATCTAACACCATCTATAATTGATGCATGATTTAATGAGTCTGATATAATTGCGTCTTCTGGACCTAATAATGGCTCAAAAACACCACCGTTTGCATCAAAAGCTGCTGCATATAATATTGTGTCTTCTGTACCATAAAAATCTGCTATTTTTTGTTCTAAAGTTTTGTGTATGTCTTGTGTACCACAAATAAATCTAACAGAAGACATTCCAAAACCATGAGTGTCCATTGTGTCTTTTGCTGCTTGGATAACTTCTGGGTGAGATGATAAACCTAGGTAATTATTTGCGCAAAAGTTTAAAACCTTTTCTCCTGTATTTAATGTAATCTCTGCACCTTGAGCAGAAGTTATTATACGCTCTTCTTTAAAAAGTCCACTGTCTTTTATGTCTTGTAATTCTTTATTTAAATGATCTTTAATTTTAGTGTACATAATTTAAGGGTTGTTTTTTTACAAATTTAGCAATGTTTTTGCGTTAGTGATAGAAACGACATCCTTTTTTGTTTTAAAAACAAAAAAGATATAGTGGATAGCACGACCCTTTGTAGTCTATACGAAAAAGGGTAACGCCTTAATTGTAATTTTTAGTTTGAATATTCTCGTTGATAAAAACCAAAATTTTATTTGAAATTTGATATCCCATTTCTTTTAAATGCGTAGCATAGATTTCTAATTGCTGTTCGTATTTTGGATTTGGTAACCCTGTTTTGTAATCAATAATTGTAGCTTGATTGTCCCTTATAACTAAACGGTCTGGTCTAATCATTTGTCCTGTGCTGGTTAAAATATCACGCTCGTTGTAAATTGTATATTGATCTGTAAAAAACTCTTTAAGGTCTTTTTGGTTTACAATATCATTTATGTTTTTTGTGATGCCTTCTACTTGGTCATCATTGATAAATCCATTGTCTAAAGCTAAATTTATTGCAAAATCGATATCGTCTTTTGTATAGATTTTTGACATTATATCGTGTATAATGTTTCCTTTTTCTATAGCATGCTGTTGATTAGTGTCCCATAAATATCCAGACTTAGTAATTATTTTAATGTTGTGTTCCTTTTTGTTAACACTTATAATGTTTTTGTTAGATGAAGTTTCTAAAGATTTTTCTACAGGAATAATTTCTCTTTTTGAATTGCCAAATTCGTAAAAGGTTTGATTGTCACTCCATAATTGTTCTGTTTGTAAATAAGATTGGAATAGTTTAGAGTAACTATTTAATTCATTTAAATTATTATCTGTTTTACTAATAACATGTAATTGCTCTACAGGTCTTGTTAAGGCAACATAAAGTAAATTTATATTGTCTAGTTCTTGTTCTGCTTTATGTTTGGTGTAAATGTCTTGACCAATTTCTCCAAAATTTTCGACATCACTGTTAAAGTTTATTAGTGTTTTTGAAAAACCGTCAAAAAGGGTTTTATCTATTGGAAACCATTCTTGAGGGTCTATCTCTCGATAAATATCTAAATCGGCAAAAGGAAAAATAACCACAGGAAACTCTAATCCTTTTGATTTATGTATGGTCATTATTTGTACTGCATTTTGGTTGTTAGGGGACACAATACTTAAACTGTCTTTTTTATTGTCGTAGTAATCTAAAAACCCAGAAATACCAGTTATATGTTTTTGAGAAAACTCTAAAACTAAGTCTAAATAAAACTGTACAAATGCATCTGAAGTTTGTAGTAAATTAAACTGTCTTGCAATATCTTCTACACTATCGTATAGCGAAAGTTGTGCAATTACTGTAGTATTAAAATCGATGCCAAATTGTTTAAAACTTCCAAAAAAAGTATCAATATTTAATTTTAGATTTTGATTAAAAAATGTGTGTTTATCTTCAACGTTGAAAGTACTTGCTAAATAATGAAGTACATTAATTCTAACTTCAAAATTATTTGGATTGACTAATAATCTTAAGATGTTATTGATTAGCTGTACGGATTCGGAATTATCGATCAGCATTGTTTCAGAAGACATGATCTTAATATCGTTTTTACTTAAATAATTTGCTACAGCAATACCTTCTTTTTTCTTACGTACTAAAACACAGATATCTTTTAAATCATAACCATTATCTAAGCATTTTTTTAAGGTATTGTATGTTTCTTTAGCATAAAGGGTTTCTTTATCGTCTTTGCTTTCCTTTAAATCTAAAAATTGAAAGCTTACATAACCTTCTTCTTTTATAGTAGGATTTTGATGCGCTTTTTTATACAAATTTGCATAATGCTTATTTCTAAAACTTGTGTTTGAAATGTATTTAAAAAACGAATTATTAAAGTTTACAATATTTTTGTGACTACGGTAATTTTCTTCAAGCTCAATTATCTTTTTATCTACAGGAAAAGGATTTTTATCTTCGGTTAAGTCAATAAATTGTTCTGCCTTTCCGCCACGCCAACGGTAAATAGCTTGTTTAGCATCACCAACAATCATAGTACTTCCTTTTTCGCCTTTTAAATTTTCGGCGGTAAGCGAGTTTTCTATTAATGGGATTAAGTTATTCCATTGCATTTCGGAAGTATCCTGAAATTCATCTATAAAATAGTGTCTAAATTTTTCGCCAATACGCTCGTAAATAAATGGTGTTGGTTGGTCTTTTAATTGATTTGAAATTAGTGTGTTAAATTCTGAAATTAATAGTTTGTTCTCATTGTCTTTTATAAGTTGAAGTTCGGTATTAATAGCATTTAAAACAGAAAGCGGTGTAACGTTTTTATATATGGCTTTTAAGAAATTTAAATTAGAAACAGCAGTTTTTATGGTTTTATAGGTTAAATCAATCTCTGGTAGTAAGCTGTCTATAATATCCTTTTTAAAAGTGTCTAGCTTTGTTGTGTATACTTTGTTGTTTTCTATATTGCTTTCTAATTGGTTTTTATACAATGCATTAGTTTGTAACAATGAAGCTTTTTCAAAATGATTAAAAAGCGTTCCTCTAGAAAAGTCTGCTTTAGTTAAACCGTTATTTTCAAATGTTGTTAAAATGCTTTTAGCATTGTCTATTATCTGACTTTCAGTAGATTTAATTTGTTTGATTAAGCTGGTTTTTAAGCTTTCAAAATCGTCCAAAGTTTTGTCCTTTAAAGCTTCTTTTAAATGTGGTATGTCGTTTTCGTTGGTAAGTTTTTTTGCAATTTTATTTAAGTCGTTGGAGATGTCCCAGCTTTTATCGTCATCAGCTTTTTCAATAGCAAAATCAATTAAAATTTTAGTAAGTTTTTTGTCGGTTCCTGCTTTAGCTATTAGGCTATCTACAGCTTCATTTAATAAGGCTTCGGTATCTAACTCGACTTCAAAATTGATGGGTAATTTTAAGTCGTAAGCAAACGTTCTGATTAATCTATGATTAAAACCATCTATCGTACTAATATCAAAAGCAGCATAATTATGCATTATGGTACTTAATAATGTTTTGGCTTTTTTGTTAACGTAACTTGGTTCTAAATTTAGTTCTAAACAAAGCGCATTAAACATAGCATCGTTACAATCCAAAACGGTTTCTTCAGAAAAATCTTTTAATTTTTTAAGAATACGCTCTTTCATTTCACCAACAGCTTTATTGGTAAATGTCATTGCTAAAATGTTTCTAAACCCAAAAATATTTTCGGTTTTAAAAAGTAATTTTAAGTAAGATTTTACAAGGTTAAAGGTTTTTCCGCTTCCAGCAGAAGCGTTAAATACTTTAAAAGGAGCAATATTATTCATCAAAAAACTAATTTGTTACAAGATAAGGACAATCAATCTTAAAATAGTTATAAATTATTAGCATTATTGGAGAAAAAAGCTAAATTATTTTTAAGTTTGATACAAACAAAAATTAATAACCACAAAAAAATATATTATGGCTTTTGAATTACCAGAATTAGGTTATGCATATGATGCATTAGAACCACATATAGATGCAAGAACTATGGAAATACACCATAGTAAACATCACAACGGATACACAACAAAATTAAATGGTGCTATTGAAGGTACTGACTTAGAAGGAAAATCTATTGAAGACATTTTAACTAATCTAGATATGTCTAATAGCGCTGTTAGAAATAATGGAGGTGGATTTTATAATCACTCTTTATTTTGGACAGTAATGAATCCTGAAGGAAAAGGACGCTTGTCTGGAGAATTAAAAGATGCTATAGAAGCAGAATTTGGTTCTTTTGAAGATTTTAAAGATGCGTTTAGTAAAGCAGCAGCAACACAGTTTGGATCTGGTTGGGCTTGGCTTTGTGTGCACAAAGGAGGTAAAGTAGAAGTTTGTTCTACACCAAACCAAGATAATCCTTTAATGCCAGGTGTTTCTTGTGAAGGTACACCAATCTTAGGATTAGATGTTTGGGAGCACGCTTATTATTTAAACTATCAAAATAGACGTCCAGATTATATTGAAGCATTTTTTAATGTAATTAACTGGAATGAAGTAGAAAGAAGATACGCTGAAGCTAAATAGTAATCTACTGAAATATAAATAAAAAGGCAGACTAATTAGTCTGCTTTTTTGTTTTGTAAAACACTGATAGTCATTTGTTTGTTTCAATAAAAAAGCCGGACGAGAGTCCAGCTTTTTTGCCCCAAATCTACCATGAACTTAACCTACTTATGTTATGGTAAGCTCAAATATAACGAAGATTAATTTCAATAATTGTAATTAATAGTCAAAACGTAAAAAAAATCGCTTAACGGACTTTTAGGTAAGAAAACCCTTCAAATTAGTTAATAAGCTCTTTCTTTGTTGCCTTCATAAAAATTAATAAAAGCTCTGTTAACCACACGGTTACCTCCAGCTGTTGGGTAATTACCTGTAAAATACCAGTCGCCTAAATGTTCTGGGCAAGCTTTATGTAAATTGTCTACAGATTGAAAAATAATTTCTACATCAGCATTAACAGAACTGTCTGTTAGTAACTCTGATATTTTAGCAGAAATTTGTTCTGGAGTAAATTGATCATAAATTTCTTTTACAAAATTTTGTACGTCTTTATCTGCAAGATCTACTTGTGCTTTACATTTTTTGTAAACCTCTTCAACTAAATTGTAATTGTTATTTTCTTTTAATAACTCTAAAGCAGCATTAAAAGCAACTAAAGATTCTAAGTTAGCCATGTCTATACCATAGCAATCAGGATAGCGTATTTGTGGAGCAGAAGAGACAACTATTATTTTTTTAGGATGTAATCTATCCATCATTTTAATAATACTTTTCTTTAAAGTTGTACCACGTACAATACTATCGTCAATGATTACTAAGTTATCGGTTGGTTTTATAACGCCGTAAGTTACATCGTAAACGTGTGCTACTAAATCGTCACGACTACTGTCTTCAGTAATAAACGTTCTTAGTTTTACGTCTTTAATGGCTATTTTTTCAATACGAGGTGTTTCTTCTAAGATAGATATAACTTGCTCTTTAGATAAATTACCATTACCTTTTAAAATGTCTTGTGTTTTTCTTTCGTTTAGATGTTCTTCTACAGTATCAATTAATCCATAAAAAGATGTTTCTGCTGTGTTAGGTATATAAGAAAAAACAGTATTTTTTGTGTCGTTATCTATTGCTTTTAGTACTTGAGGCATCAACAATTTACCTAATGTTTTACGTTCTTGGTAGATTTCGGCATCACTTCCTCTAGAAAAATAGATGCGTTCAAAACTACAAGATTTACGCTCTAAAGGTTGTAAAATTTGTTTTATAGATACATCTCCAGAAGTTTTTGTAATTATAGCGTGACCTGGCTCTAGTTCTTTTACATCATCAAATTCTACATTAAATACGGTTTGTATTACTGGACGCTCTGATGCTACAACTACAACTTCATCATCTTTATAATAAAAAGCTGGTCTAATTCCTGCTGGGTCGCGTAAGACAAAAGAGTCTCCATGACCTAAAAGTCCAGCCATAGCGTAGCCACCATCCCAATTTTTAGCAGCGCGTTTTAATATTTTGTGTACTTTTAAACGTTCTGCAATTAATGGCGAACACTCATGTTTGCTGTATCCTTCTTTTTTTAGGTCTTTATAGACTTTACTTACTGCATCATCTAAAAAATGACCTATTTTTTCCATTATAGTAATGGTGTCTGTATATTCTTTTGGATGTTGTCCTAAATCTACTAGGTTTTGGAATAACTCTTTAACATTGGTCATGTTAAAGTTTCCTGCAAGAATCAGGTTACGGTGCATCCAATTATTTTGTCTTAAAAATGGATGTACACTTTCTACACTGTTTTTACCAAATGTACCGTAACGTACATGTCCTAAAAGTACTTCGCCAATGTAAGGAACGTGTTTTTTTTGTAGAGCAACATCATCTTGATATTCTGGATGTTCTGTTAGTACTTGATTAATACGACTATTAATTTGACCAAAAATATCTTGAATAGGTTGTTGTTGTATTGATCTTACACGACTTATGTATCGCTCTCCAGGATTTGTATCTAATTTTATACTCGCAAATCCAGCACCATCTTGACCGCGATTGTGCTGTTTTTCCATCATTAAATACATTTTATTAACACCATAAAAGGCACTACCGTATTTTTCTTTGTAGAATTCTAATGGTTTTAATAATCTAATATGCGCTATTCCGCATTCGTGTTTTAAAGCATCACTCATCTTAGTTGTGTTGTGTGTTGTTTTTTAAGAATGATAAATTTTTATGTCCTTAATTTAAAACAAGTTAATAAAAAATGCGCTCAAAAAAATTAGAGCGCATAGGTTTTATAATTCGATTTCAAATTGTGTTAAATTTTTAAATTGTTGCAGTCGTTTGTTTACTTCGTCTTGTGTTAGTGTAAGCATACGCTCGGTTCCAAATTTTTCTACACAAAATGAGGCTAAAGTAGAACCGTAAATGACTGCGTTTTTCATATTCTCGAAAGATACATCGCCTGTACTTGCTAAATAACCTGCAAATCCACCAGCAAAAGTATCTCCTGCTCCTGTTGGGTCAAAGACTTCTTCTAAAGGTAATGCTGGAGCATAGAATACATTGTCATCATGAAATAGTAACGCGCCATGTTCTCCTTTTTTAATCACTACGTATTTAGGACCCATTTCGTGTATTTTTCTTGCTGCAACAACCAAGCTGTATTCTCCGGTTAGTTGTCTTGCTTCTTCATCATTAATTGTAATGACGTCTACGCGTTTTATAACTTCGTGTAATTGGTCTAAAGCTGTATCCATCCAAAAATTCATAGTATCTAAAACTACTAATTTTGGTTTTTTTGTCATTTGATCTAAAACACCAATTTGTACGATAGGATGTAAGTTACCTAGCATTACAACATCAGAATCTTTGTAATTGTCTGGTACGATAGGATTAAAATCTGCTAATACGTTCAGCTCTGTTGCTAAAGTATCACGAGAGTTCATGTCGTTATGGTATTTACCGCTCCAGAAAAAGGTTTTACCTTCTTGGACTATTTCTATTCCTTCAATATTAATATTTCTATCTTTTAAAAGGTCTAGATATTCTTGAGGAAAATCTCCACCAACTACAGAAACTGCAGCTGCATCTAACTGAAAATTTGAAGCAGATAAACCTATGTAAGTTGCTGCTCCGCCAAGTATTTTGTCTGTTTTTCCAAAAGGTGTTTCAATAGCATCAAAAGCTACAGTACCTACTATTACTAATTTGCTCATAAGGGCGATTTAAATTAAGGCGCAAATATACGATTTTTACTGAGTATTTAAATGAAAGAAGATTTAACTTATTTTCTTCCAAAATCTGCTGGTATTTCTCCCCAAGCTTTAGTTTCCCATTTAACGATTGTAGTAGTATACGTGTTTTCATTTAGCCATTTTACAGCGCGATCTACCAAATCAAAAACGGGTTTGTTTTTAGTGTTTCGTTTTAATTTGCTGTTGCAGTTCTTCTTTTTAACCCAGCTTATGGCTGTTTTTGAGTCAGTATAAATAATACGGTCGCTATTGTGTTGTTTTAAAAACGCTAATCCGTGGACAATAGCTAAAAATTCACCAATATTGTTTGTGCCTTCTTCAAAAGGACCTTGAATAAATAATTGTTTTTTGGTTTTGGTATCTACACCACGATATTCCATTTTGCCAGGATTACCAGAAGATGCAGCATCAACCGAAATGGAATTGTAATTAGGTTGACCTATTTTTTTTAGCTGTTCTTCTGTAAGGTCGCTTTTAAACGTTTTATTTTTTCCAACGTAGTCAAAATAGTTTCCTTTTAAAGCTTTTTTTGCAGATTCAAAAGTGGCGAAAGATTTATACTGAGCACCTTTAAAATCTTTGATTTGGGCTTTGCAGTCGTCCCACTTTTCAAAAACTCCAGTTTTATGACCTTTCCAAACGGTATAATATTTTTTTTTCTTTTTACTCATTTAAAAGTCGATCTATCACTTTAGGAAAATGTTCCATTTCTAATTTATGAATTTTTTTAGCAACATCTTCAGCGCTGTCTGAAGCTTCAATCTTACATTTTGCTTGAAATATGATAGCTCCTTCATCATAATTTTCGTTCACATAATGTATTGTAATACCAGTTTCTGTTTCTTTATTTTCAACTACAGCTTTGTGTACATTCATTCCGTACATGCCTTTACCGCCAAATTTTGGTAATAACGCAGGATGAATATTTATTACTTTATTAGAGAAATTTTTTAAGATATTTTCTGGAAACTTCCATAAAAAACCAGCTAATACAATTAAATCTGGATTAGAAGATTTTAAAATATTAAGTAC
>Ga0105235_100561_pt1 | contig 12182 bp, 8 predicted proteins | sample Virmet3819_2500_FD_90059 | JGI IMG/M metagenome (GOLD analysis project Ga0105235, IMG submission 90059) | Marine viral communities from the Southern Atlantic ocean transect to study dissolved organic matter and carbon cycling - metaG 3819_2500 | ecosystem: Environmental > Aquatic > Marine >... | reverse complement strand
TATTTGACACCGTTTGCCAAAGATTTAGCCATTTTTAGCCCATTTAGTCATAAACGCTTGAATTAGGGACACGCCCTAGTCCAAGTCGACTGGAAACCGTCAATAAAAGGGCAATACCCTGCCCTTTATGTCTGTTAACAGCTTCTACCTAATATTATATATTCATATTTTATTATATACTATAGTGGCGTCTGCCGAAAAAACTTCACCATAATGTCGTAAATATCAGGATAAGCGTCTACGAGCTTTTTCGGCGTCTCAAAAAACACTTCACTGAGTACAGCTAAGAATTCCGCCGGATTGGTTGCGCCATAACGATCGAGTCCTGATTTGCGATGGGTTTGAAAATCCTCAAAATCACGGCTCATAATCTTGGTCCAGCGTTCAGGATCCATGTCTGGCTGCATCGGCGGAAAGCCATTAGCACGGCCATTTAGCATATCTAGCTTGTGCACAAACTCGTGAATAACGACGTTATGACCGTCACGCTCGCCTGAGTGCTTAGCATCTTTCCATGACAAAATAACGGGCCCGCGTTGCCACGCTTCACCGCTACGGTGCTGTTGACCTTCGTGGACGATGCCGTATTCGTCAACGCTTTTAGCTTCGCTTTTGTAAGACCCTGAATAGATGATAATTGACGACCAGCCTTTATACCACTCAAGACCAAGATATAAAATCGGCAGGCAGGCTTGTAGCGCAATAGACTGTCTAACTTTATCGGTAACCTCGAACCCTTGTGCGCCGGTAATAGATTTATCCGCCAAAAACAGCGTTGCTAACTCAAACAACTCGTTCATCTCATCATCGGTAAGACGGTCTAGTATGGGGATGCGTCCGGCCGCTTGCTGCCAGTCAGCGACTGTAAACTCGCTATTATCTAAAATACGCTGATCACGCCATTCTTTTATCATCTCAAACATGGTTGTTATATCCTTACCTTATCGCTAATAGAGAAGTTTAAGAGTGTACTCCTGATGACATTCCTGCTTCTTTTCGTTCAATACAGTTAGAGAAATGCTGGGCTAGAACTAATGAGGATAGCCAAACACTAATATCCATTAATGCTGCCTGTAGCCTTCGATAAGTTAAACCGTTAAAAAAGGTGCGGTTCGACTCACCTTCGACTCAGCCACTTTTTTTGGCGTCCCTTGAACGACAATCTGCCCGCCTGCATCTCCAGCTCCCGGACCCATATCGATAATCCAGTCGCTATTACTTGCCACTTGCATATCGTGCTCCACCATAATGACCGTATTGCCTGCGTCAACCAGCCCATTTAGCTGCGCCATGAGCATAGAGACGTCAGCAGGATGAAGGCCTGTGGTCGGCTCATCAAGGATATAAAGCGTATCGCCGCGCTGAGTACGTTGCAGCTCAGTGGCAAGCTTAATACGCTGCGCCTCCCCGCCTGATAGCTCGGTGGCGGGCTGACCCAAACGCAGATAGCCCAGGCCAACTTGCAGTAGAGCATCTAGGGCGCGCAGGATAGGCGCTTCCTCGGCAAAAAACTCATAAGCTGCTTCAACCGTTAGATTTAGCACCTCAGCGATGTTTTTATCGCGATAAGTGATCTCTAGCGTCTCATCATTATAGCGCTGTCCATGACAAACTTGACAGGGCGCATAGACACTCGGCAAAAATAGCAACTCAACGCTGACAAACCCCAGTCCTTCACAATTTGGGCAACGACCCTTTGACGTATTAAATGAGAAGCGGCCTGCATCATAACCGCGCGCTTTAGCAGTCTTGGTCGCGGCAAATAATTTACGCACATAGTCAAAGAGTCCGGTATAAGTGGCAAGGTTTGAGCGCGGTGTCCGGCCAATGGCTTTTTGGTTAATATTCACAAGCCGGCTCACTTTATCCATGCCAGATACGATACGCCCGCCGGTTGGCGCTTCAAACTCTTGCTCCAGCAAACCTGCCTCATCAGTTGGTGTCTCAGTCACCATCTCTTTCCCTAATGCTTCATTGACTAGCTCAACTAGTGCCTGACTGACCAAACTTGACTTGCCTGATCCAGATACGCCAGTAACACTAGTGAGGACCCCGAGCGGAAACTCGGCGCTTAATCCTTGTATATTATTGCGTTCTATATCAGTAAGCTTAAGCCAAGCGCTCGTCTCTCTAAGGACTTGTTTGTTTGCGCTGTCTTTATCAGTAAATAAATAGCGCGCTGTCGATGACTCTGTCACATTTTGCAATCCTGCTACAGGGCCGCTATAAACAATTTCGCCGCCATGCACGCCAGCCTTAGGCCCGACATCAACCACCCAATCGGCATGCCGAATGACGCTCACATCATGCTCAACCACAAACACTGAATTGCCAGCGGCTATCAGCTCATCCAGAGCACCGAGCAGGGCTTGCGTGTCAGCAGGATGCAAGCCAGCGGAGGGCTCATCAAGCACATAGACGACGCCAAACAGTTGCGAGCGTATTTGCGTGGCTAATCTAAGACGCTGCAACTCCCCTGGCGACAAGGTCGGCGTGGTACGTTCAAGCGACAAGTAACCCAAGCCTAGCCGGGTTAACGCCTCAACGCGCGCGAGGATATCGCTAGTAATACGCTGTGCGACGATGGCTTTTTCGCGGTTGGGAGTATCATCTTTGATTGTTGTATGCGCTGTTTTTTGCAGCGCGAGCGCCAGATCGGTTAAGGTAAGCTGTGACAGCTCGCCAATATCGAGACCTGCGAATTTAACCGATAGCGATTCTTTTTTGAGCTTTTTTCCGTGGCATTCTGGGCACACAGAGATTTGCATAAACTGCGAGACGCGCTTTTTGATTCGCGGGCTTTGAGTGGTGGTAAATGATTGCAAAATAAAGTTTCTGGCGCTGATATAGGTGCCCATATAGTTGGGCTTTTCACCTTTGTCGATCGCAGCACGCGTTTGCTCAAGGCTATATTCAGGATAGACCGGCACGGTTGGGGTCTCATCAGTATATAAGATCCAGTCACGAGACTCTTTGGGCAGCTGGTTCCAAGGGGTGTCAATATCATAGCCAAGCGTGGTCAATATACGGCTCAGGTTTTGGCCTTGCCAAGCGCCCGGCCATGAAGCAATGGCGCGCTCACGAATGGACTTGGTCGCATCGGGCACCATCATATCCTCAGTCACATCAAACACTCGGCCAATACCTGAACACGTTGGGCAAGCACCCTCTGGCGTATTGGGCGAGAACGCATCGGCATAGAGCATCTCTTGATCGGCCGGATAATCCCCTGCCCGCGAATACAGCATCCGTAGCGCGTTAGAGATGGTGGTGACGCTTGCCACCGATGAGCGCACTGAAGGCGTTCCGCGCTGCTGCTGCAAAGCGACCGCTGGTGGCAAGCCTTCTATCGCATCGACATCAGGCTCCTCCACTTGGTCAATCAGACGGCGAGTATAAGGCGCTACCGAATCTAAATAGCGCCGCTGCGACTCAGCAAACAAAGTACCAAACGCCAGTGACGACTTCCCTGAGCCTGATATCCCGGTAAAAACCACTAGCGCATCACGTGGCAGGTCAACGTCGACGTTTTTGAGGTTATGAACGCGCGCGCCTCGGACTTGCACGTGATTGTTTGATTGGCTTGTTTGTTGATTAGGAGCGCTATAAAGGTCGCGCGAGATTGTGCTATTGTGCTTAGCCATACCGCAGTCTTTCCTCTTAAATCGTTATTATTATAATATTTGATTGGCTAGAGGTTAACACACCTTGATTGTCGGCTATGGCTAGGCTTACGTATTCATAGCATAAAAAGACAAATCGATAACTAACAACAGCTAAATGATTTAAACTGCGCTTTTAATTGGTACTTTTAACTTGTACTAGGGTCTGGATAGATTTGCTGCCAAGTAATCGACTAATAGCCTGATTTTCGATGATAAATGACGATTATGCGGATAGACGGCCCAGATATCTTCTTTAGGTTCTCGGTATTTATCGAGCAGACTGACTAGCGCGCCACTTGCTAGGTATTTTTGCACATAATAATCAGGAAGCTGGACCATACCTAGGCCTTTCAAAGCTGCATCCACTAAGCTGTAGCCACTGTTATAGCGCACCGGACCACTGACTTGCACCTTTTTTTCTTTCCCAGCGCTTTTAAAACGCCAATAATCTAGCGTTCCAAGTAAACAATGATGCTGACTAAGGTCGGCTAGTTGCTGCGGCGCGCCATACTTATCTAAATAAGCAGGCGATGCGCAGACAAAACTAGTGCGGCTGCTTAGTTTCTTGGCCATCAAAGTTGAGTCATGCAAGTGTCCAATGCGTATCGCTAAGTCATAACTGCCTTCGATTAAATCGATGGTTTGATTGCTCAAAAAAGCCGTGACCTCAATATCCCGATATTGCAGCATAAAATCATTCACAAGCGGTAAGAGTTGTTGCTCGCCATAAGTGACAGGAGCAGTTAGTTTTATCTTACCCTGAGGTTTAGACTGCAAGTTACTGACTGCCTGTTCCGCGGCATTCAACTCATCTAGCACCACTCGGCAGCGCTCATAAAATACCCGGCCCTCCTCTGTCAATGATACCCTACGAGTGGTACGATAGAGAAGCTTGGTGTTCAAACGCGCCTCCAAAGCACTCACTTGCCGGCTGACTTGCGCGGTGGAAATTCCTAGCCTTTTGGCCGCTTTAGTAAAGCTTTCGTACTCGGCAACATAAACAAACTCATTAACGCCTTCCCACTGCATGATTATTACCACCTTGTAAAAGACTTTTTCAATTTTACTATATTATCATTACTTTAGAAATAATATAAAATAGTCACCATCATCCTAAACACTCGTTACAATTAAAAATAAGGAAGCGAAGCTATGTCAAAACAAGCCAATACTACCGATGAATTTATTAAATCCAAAGCCGCTGTCGCTTGGGGCCCAAAACAGCCACTTTCTATTGAAGAAGTAGATGTAATGCTGCCGCGTAAAGGTGAGGTGCTAGTAAAGATTCTAGCCAGCGGCGTTTGTCATACTGATGCCTTTACTTTATCCGGTGAAGACCCAGAGGGCGTGTTTCCCGCTATCTTAGGCCATGAAGGCGGCGGTATCGTTGAGCAAATCGGCGAAGGTGTGACTAGCGTTGCCGTTGGCGACCACGTGATACCTCTATATACTGCTGAGTGCGGCGTCTGTAAAATGTGCCGCTCGGGAAAAACCAACCTGTGCTCGGCAGTACGTGAAACTCAAGGTAAAGGCCTAATGCCAGATGGCACCACGCGCTTTTATAAAGATGGCGAGCCTATTTATCACTATATGGGCTGCTCCACTTTCTCTGAGTACACCGTTCTACCTGAGATCTCTTTAGCCAAAGTCGATGAAGAGGCACCTCTAGAAAAGGTCTGCTTACTGGGCTGCGGCGTGACTACCGGTATGGGCGCAGTTATGAATACTGCTAAAGTAGAAGAAGGCTCTACTGTTGCTATTTTTGGGCTTGGTGGTATCGGCCTTGCTGCTATCATCGGCGCAAAAATGGCCAAAGCCAGCCGCATCATCGCTATCGATATCAACGAAGATAAATTCGAGTTGGCCAAAAAACTCGGCGCAACCGATTGTATTAACTCCAAAGACTACGACAAGCCTATCCAAGACGTTATCGTCGAGATGACTGATGGCGGCGTCGATTATTCGTTTGAATGTATCGGTAACGTCGATGTCATGCGCTCAGCGCTCGAGTGCTGTCATAAAGGTTGGGGCGAGTCAGTGATTATCGGTGTCGCTGGCGCAGGACAAGAGATCTCCACCCGTCCATTCCAGCTTGTCACAGGCCGCGTTTGGAAAGGTTCGGCATTTGGCGGTGTCAAAGGCCGCAGTGAACTACCCGGCTACGTTGAGAGTTACTTACAAGGCGATATTCCTTTAGAGGACTTCATTACCCATACGATGCCTATCGAGGACATTAATGAAGCGTTTGACCTTATGCATAAAGGAGAAAGCATTCGCTCAGTAGTTCATTTTGAATAATAATAGCTGACGGTTATCGTTATTCTCAAAGCTGATAATTTATTCGCTTAAAAAAAGCAGCATAAACTCGTTTTATGCTGCTTTTTTAGTACCAAACAAGTTATTCTTAACCGCTACTACCCTACTACCAAACGCATCATCTGTGTACTGATATAACCGCCAAAGGTACCAACCGCATACCCCAAAATACCCAAGAACACACCAACTGGTGCCAGTGACGGATGAAAAGCGGTGGCGACAATAGGCGCTGATGACGCGCCGCCGGTATTGGCATTGGAGCCAACCGCTAAAAAGAAAAACGGCGCGCGAATGAGTCTTGCGACAATAAAGATGATAGCCACATGAATACTCATCCACACCAGGCCAATCAAGAGTAAGCGCCACTGCGAGATGATGCCGGCAAGATTAATCTGCATACCGATAGCGGCAATAAGTACAAAGATAAACACCGTACCGATTTTGGAGGCGCCGACATGATCCAGACGACGGATTTTGGTAAAGGAGAAGACAACCCCGATTAAGGTAATAATCACCACCATCCAAAAAAAGCTACTGGCAAAGCTATACTGCACCGCCCAGCTATAGGGCGCAAAAAAACCTGCAATCTTTTCTCCGACAAAATGCGCTATCCCAACCATGGCAAAGCACAGCCCAAACATCACCATTAAATCATTTAAAGTGGCTGGACGCGCGTGATGGCGCTCGTAGCTCTCGACAGCTTTGATGACTTTTTCTATGCTGCTGTTATCTGCTCTTAACAGGCGATCTACCTTGTCGCTATGCTTGGCCAACACTAAAATTGCTAATAACCATAATGATGCATTAGTAGTATCCACTAAGATCATCATACCGAATAAATCATCGCTAACCCCGAACAGCTCCTTCATCGCTGCCTGATTGGCCGCGCCGCCGATCCAGCTTCCTGCGACCGCCGAAAACCCGCGCCACAACGTATCATCTGTGAACATCTCAGGTGACACCCATTTTGCTAACCCTAAACTGACAGGCCCGCTAACAATAATAGCTAAGCTTGCAGCAAAAAACATGGCAATCGCCTTCCAGCCTAGTCCCAATATCTTGGGCACATCCATCGACAGCGTCATCAGGAGTAAACTTGCTGGCAACAGATAAGTAGCGGTAAAACCATAAATCTGCGAGCCGATACCATCAGCAAACACGCCTAAGCTATTGAGCGTCGCCGGTATAAAGCAGCACAGCACGATACCTGGCAGCACGGCATAAAAGCGCCGCCAAAATTTACCCGGCAGCCCTTGGGTATAAAATACCAAACCAATAATTGCCATGATAATGCCAAAAGCTAACGGTAGGCTGTCTATCTTTAAGTCAGAAATAGCGAGCATCTAATAGCTCCAAGCGGGATCAATTGAGAGGAAGTGAATAAGCATTGCAGTATAGAGAAGCACGAAAATGAGCGCAAGGTCGTCTCATAAGAGCGCCCTATTTTTATTGACCTACAAAAAAGCCAGATACTAGCTATTCACTAGATATCTGGCTTTTTACACTATTCGTAAACCTCAATAGAGGTTTAGCTCAACAGACCAAATGATGGTTTATTACGAGTTGCCACCACGGTTGCCGCGATTACCACTTGGACGACCATTACCGCCTGAGCGATTGGCTGGACGGCCTTGGCTACCGCTTGGGCGACCACGTCCGGTTGCTGCGCGATCACCACGCGGGGCACTCGTGCCATCGCCGCGATTAGGGCCACTGCGCTTGCCTTGATAAGGCTTGCCGCCGAAACGGTCTTTTGGCTTACCAGATGAGTCACGTGACTTGCCTGCGCCTTGGCCTTGATAACCGCTGTCGTTGCTAGCGCGTTGACCACCGCCATTAGACTTACCGGCATAGCCACCTGAACGTCCGCGTCCTTGACCACCACCATTTGAGCGACCACGCCCGCGGCCTTTAGGTTTATTCGCACTTGGTACGTAGGTTTTCTTCGGCTCAAGCCCTTCAATAACTTCTACTTCCATCTTACGATCAAGATAGCGATTAATAGCTGCTAGCTGTGGACGATCGTCCATGCTACATAAGCTGATGGCAACACCGGTACGACCAGCACGGCCACAGCGGCCAATACGGTGGACATAGTCTTCTGTCTGACGCGGTAGATCATAATTGATGACATGCGAGATTGCAGGTACGTCGAGACCACGAGCAGCGACGTCAGTTGCGACTAGTATTTTGCATTTGCCATTACGCAAGTCTTGTACGATACGGTTACGCTTGCTCTGCGGCAGATCGCCGTGTAAGAAGCTGGCTTTATGGCCGTCTTCTTTAAGCTGGCTGGCAAGCTTTTCAGTACTACGTTTGGTTGCCGCAAAGATAATGATCTGGTCCATCTCTGGCTGACAAACGACTTTGTCTAAGATTTTATTCTTATGATTAAAGTCATCACAGTAGTAGACTTTTTCATCGATATGAGCCGATTCTACTTTAATAGACACGCGCTCTGGGTTTTTCGTGAAGCTTGCAGCGATCTTACCAACTGGGCCATCCCAAGTGGCTGAACACATCACCGTCTGACGGTCGGTTGGTGCCGCTTTTAGGATATCGTTGATATCATCAGCAAAACCCATATCAAGCATACGGTCGGCTTCATCTAGCACGAGCACTTCTAAGTGTGATAAATCAACACGGCCTGCTTTAATATGATCGAGCAGACGACCTGGGGTTGCGACAATCACTTGTACGCCTTTTTTAAGCGCGCGAATCTGACCGTTATACGGCGCGCCGCCGACTAGCGGTACACAAAATAGACCGCGCATATCGTGCGAATACGTACGCACGCTATCATGAACCTGCTGAGCAAGCTCGCGCGTAGGCGTTAGGATAAGGGCTTTAGTGTGTTTGTCAAAGCTTGTGGCACGGCTTAAGCGATCTAGCAGTGGAATAACGAAAGCTGCTGTTTTACCACTACCAGTCTGCGCTGATAGTAATAAGTCACGACCTTGTAGAGCAAAAGGAATAGCCTGCGCTTGGATAGGTGTCGGGTTTGTATAGCCACTGCGATCAAGCGAGGTCAAGATAGGCTTGGCAATGTTAAGATCAGCAAAGGTGATTTGGTTTTCTTCAGTAGTCTCAGGCGCGTCAGTAGTAGCGGCTTGAGCTTGTTTTGCTGCTGTGTTGGTTGTTTGAGTGTCGTTGTTTTCGATGATGCCGTTTTGGGCGGCGATAGTAGATAAGATGTCAGTCATGAGTATCCTTGGTAGTTGAGCCGCTGCAAATTCAGCGTGCTTGATGCCTACCACTGATAACCGTTCATCAAACAGCCTATTTACCAATCAAAATGGTAAAGTATCTGCATGATGTCTGACGTATTTTGGTGGTAGTGCCGAGTGTCTTATCTTCGTTTGTTACTCTAACTTCATCATTACTTTGTCCAAAGTAGATAAAGGCAAGTAACACCCAATTTAAGCCAATCTATAGGCTAGTAGATAAGATATGAGTCAAAAATAGCGCTATCAATAAAAGCTATTTAAGTACACAAAATCATCGGCAACAATTACTCATAGCCATCCTAGGCTCAAAATCGCAGGCGATGTTATCAATCTCATAATACACGTAGTCGAAGCTAACGTGGCGACGTAGTATATCACAGCTTATTTATTATCCCTATCTATTTTTTTATATTCATAACCATAGTGCATGCACCAGTAATACTAAGGGTTAGCAAACAAAATGCTAAGCGCTAGAGGCCAACTCGGTACTAAGTAACAGCACTAAGCAGTAGCAGTGCTGATTATCAGTGCTAAGCTGAATATGGATGATAAGCGCTCATACTATAAAAATACTACCAAGCTTAACGTTTAACATCCGAGACATAAGTTGGCAAATCCCAAGCGCCGCCAGACTCTACCATACGGCAAAGACCTGTGGTGCTCTCGTAGCTTTTCTCAAAACGACGACCCGTCCAGACCCAGTCTGTCTTTTCTAGGCAATCTCCAAGGCTGCTGCCTTTTTGGATAGCGCTTATTTTGCCACTGTCATAGCTAGTAGCACTATTAGTGACCAATTTGGGGTTATAAGGCGCACTGTCATTCATCACCCACATACCATGGCCAACATTATAAGCATCGACCCAGCATTTATGCTGAGCGAGTAGCTGATTGCCATTTAGGCGCTTCACACGCCAGCCGGAATTATCGCTTAAGCTTGGACAATCGCGCTTTGCATCTGCTAGAGTATTTTTCATTATAGCTGTAAGGTCTGAGGCGCCTATTCTAAAGCTCTTTTTTTTGGCCATTCTTGTTGTTGGTGGCACTAAGCGTAATTGCGGGGCAGGTTTGGCAGCTAACACTTGACTGTCAGACTTACCCCCTTTCTTCACTAATGCCCCACTCGTTCCAACTCGCCCTTGCGCTTCATCTGCCTTTAGCATGACTGCCATTGCGCCATCACCGGACAGCTCCCAGCGTGTATTACGAAGCACAAATTCGATCTTGCTCTCTTTGGTCAGGGCTTCTAGCAGGGCGCTCACTTGCCCAGGGGTTAAGACGGCATCATTAGTAGTGCTAGAGTATGGCTGCGCCTCACCATAGTCTTTACCATCTATAATAAGCGAGATACGGTGACGGTTACCTAGTTGCAGCAAGGATTTGGCTGAGCCCTCTTTCGCCCCGCCAAGCTTTACTCTGCCATCAACCTTTGCCGCCTCGCCAGCGCGGCGAACCAATAACACAGAGACTGGCATCTTAATGTTATTCTGACTTTGATATCCTGCTAGCCGGCAGGTTCGAGTATTGTCACAAGCGACTTGCCAATCTTCTGAGTCAAGCGCTACCGGCGTGGCCGTATTACCCATAGTGCTAGCAGCCATAGCACTAATGGCGAATAAGCCTAATGATAAATACTTTTTGAGGTACTCCTTGGGAGTATAAGACGCAATAGCCAGAGCTACGCTCGTAGGGTGAACGCGCCGCTGCTTATTATCTAGGCAATTTTTTTTATTATTAGTATATTTCATAAGGGATACTCTTAAACTTATAAGACATCAGTGCAAATTTTTAACATGGACAAGCTACTATCTTAAACGCTTAATGTTACCGTTTGTTATTCTAATATATCATTGTGTAATAAATAAAAGGGATATAAATTCTATTAAATCGTCCTAAAAATCAGTATTTAATCTCTATAACCACTCATTACCGTAGACTATTGATGCCTAACGATGGCTAGTCTTGCTCACTCCTTGTGTGTTTGTTCTGGCTTATTGGCTAAGCCCATAAAAAAGCCGATAACTTAAGCTATCGGCCCTTTATTTTAATAAATGGTTTAATTTTAAGGCTTTATCGCAGATTAGATAGTTAGGAATGAATAGATTGTAGCGGAAGATCAACCGCTCTTTTTACTGCTGGGCGCTGCGCTATGGTTCTAGCCCAGCGCTGCAAATGCTGATAGCTATCAACCTGTAAAAATTCAGCCGAGCCTTCATAGAGATCGCCGAGCACAAGTTGGCCGTACCAAGCCCAAATAATCATGTCAGCAATATTGTAACTTTGTTCACCATTACCGCACATATAATCACGGTCTTGTAAGTGAATATCTAACACATCAAGCTGACGTTTGGTTTCCATTGTAAAGCGATTAATCGGATATTCCATCGGTTCAGGGGCATACGCATAAAAATGACCGAAGCCGCCGCCTACATACGGTGCGCTCCCCATCTGCCACATCACCCAGGACAGACACTCAGTCCGCGCTCGGCCCTGCTCTAGTGGTACAAACTTACCGAACTTCTCTGCCAAATACAGTAAAATCGCGCCTGACTCAAAGATATGAATCGGCTCATCATCTTCTACTGCTGAATAGTCTACTAAGGCTGGAATTTTAGAATTGGGATTAATATCGACAAAGCCTGAGCCGAATTGATCATTTTCAGAGATATCGATCTTATAGGCGTCATATTCTGCGCCTTTTACCCCAAGCTCGCGCAGCTCCTCTAGTAAGATATTGACCTTGACACCATTTGGCGTGTTCAATGAGTAGAGTTGTAGCGGCGCATCCCCTACTGGTAATGTTTGCTCGTGGCGCGCGCCTGCGGTGGGACGATTGGTGTTGGCAAACTTACCGCCGTTTTCTTTATCATTCGTCCAAACTTTTGCTGGTTTATAGGGGTTATCATTATTATCACTCATAAGGGTTATCCTGTTTTATTATAAACTTTGCTTCATAAAATTATAGTCAATCAATATT
>Ga0105235_100559_pt1 | contig 12213 bp, 11 predicted proteins | sample Virmet3819_2500_FD_90059 | JGI IMG/M metagenome (GOLD analysis project Ga0105235, IMG submission 90059) | Marine viral communities from the Southern Atlantic ocean transect to study dissolved organic matter and carbon cycling - metaG 3819_2500 | ecosystem: Environmental > Aquatic > Marine >... | reverse complement strand
TTGATAGACTTACCCCAATCTTTAAAGAATATGCACGTGAATTTCTTCCAAACTTCGCTGTCGAATTAAGTTACTATAGAGGGTGGGAACAAGATGTGTGTTTATCAGAAAGCTTGGTTAAAAAACGTGAGTATGATGGTCAAATAGGACATACCTCTTCTGGGCCTCATAAAGCCGATTTAAGACTTAAAGTTAACGGCGTCAATGCCCAGGAGCTTTTATCAAGAGGGCAGCTTAGAATGGCTGTGGCTGCGCTACAAATGTCCCAAACTAAGCTTTTTAATTCTGCTACAAATCGAAAAAGTATATTTTTACTAGACGATGTTGGTGCTGAATTAGATGCAGATAAAAGAGAACAATTTATTGATGGGTTGCTCGAAATGGATACGCAGGTTTTCGTTACTGCAATAGAATCCTCGCAACTCGCTTTTATACAAAAATATAACGAAAAGAAAATGTTTCACGTGGAACATGGAAGCGTGAAAGAGGAGTAAAAGCTAGTATGTCAGCAGAGAACAACTACGACTCGTCCAGTATTAAAGTACTTAAAGGATTGGATGCCGTAAGAAAGCGCCCTGGTATGTATATCGGTGATACCGATGATGGTACCGGGTTACACCACATGGTTTTTGAGGTGGTCGATAACTCTATCGATGAAGCACTGGCTGGACACTGTTCTGAAATTACTGTGCTCATTCACAGTGATGGTTCAGTTTCTGTGTCTGACGATGGTCGAGGCATACCAACAGAACTGCACCCTGAAGAAGGGGTGTCTGCTGCAGAAGTTATTATGACCGTTCTACACGCAGGCGGTAAGTTCGACGACAATTCCTATAAAGTGTCTGGTGGTCTTCATGGTGTAGGTGTGTCGGTTGTAAACGCACTGTCTAGCCGATTAAAATTACGAATTCGTCGCGGTGGAAAAGCACACGAGCAAGAATATGCTCATGGCGTGCCTCAGGCTCCACTAGCGGTAACTGGCGACAGTGATAAAACGGGCACAATGATCCGTTTTTGGCCTAGTTCTGACACCTTTACAGATACGCTGTATCACTATGATATTTTGGCAAAGCGCCTTCGCGAGCTATCGTTTCTTAACTCGGGTGTGTCTATTCGCTTAAAAGACGAACGCGATGGCAAAGAAGATCACTTCATGTATGAAGGCGGTATTAAAGCATTTGTCGAGTACTTGAACGAGAAAAAAACACCAGTCCATCAAAAGGTATTTCACTTTAGCAGTGAGCAAGAAGACGGTATTGCAGTAGAAGTTGCAATGCAGTGGAATGACAGCTTCCAAGAAAATGTATTCTGTTTCACAAACAATATTCCACAGCGAGATGGTGGTACTCACCTAGCTGGCTTCCGTGGCGCTTTAACACGTACGTTAAATAACTACATGGAAAAGGAAGGGCTGAATAAGAAAGCGAAAACGAACGCAAGCGGTGATGACGCTCGAGAGGGGCTAACAGCGGTTGTATCGGTTAAAGTTCCAGATCCTAAATTCAGTTCACAGACCAAAGATAAGCTTGTTTCTTCTGAAGTTCGCCCAGCGGTTGAATCTGCAATGAATGAAAAACTGGCAGAGTTTTTATTGGAAAACCCTGCTGAGAGTAAAATTATTGCGGGCAAAATTATAGATGCAGCCCGTGCTCGCGAAGCTGCTCGAAAAGCGCGTGAAATGACTCGCCGTAAAGGAGCATTAGATTTAGCAGGTTTACCTGGAAAGTTGGCCGACTGTCAGGAAAAAGACCCTGCACTAAGTGAACTTTACATAGTGGAGGGTGACTCTGCGGGCGGTTCTGCAAAGCAAGGCCGCAACCGTAAGAACCAAGCAATTTTGCCGCTTAAGGGTAAAATCTTGAACGTTGAGAAAGCGCGTTTCGACAAGATGCTTTCTTCACAAGAAGTCGCAACGCTTATCACGGCACTAGGTTGTGGTATAGGGCGTGACGAATATAACCCTGATAAACTGCGCTATCACAGCATCATTATCATGACCGATGCTGACGTGGATGGATCACACATTCGTACGCTTCTACTAACGTTCTTCTATCGTCAAATGCCTGAAATCATTGAGCGTGGATATGTATACATAGCACAGCCACCGCTATATAAAGTAAAGAAAGGCAAGCAAGAGCAATATCTTAAAGATGACGATGCCTTAACAAACTACCTTACTTCAATCGCTATCGACGGTGCATCATTGCATACTAGCGATGATGACCCAGGTATTAGCGGTGTTGGCTTAGAAAATCTCGTTAAGCAGTATCAGTCTGCAGAGAAGATGATAAATCGTATGAAGCGTTTAATGCCTTCATCTATTCTTTACAGAATGCTCTATACGCCAACGCTTAACTTAGAAGACCTTAAAGACCAAAGCGCACTGGAGCATGTTGCCAAACACTTTGTTGAACAGCTTACAGAGCGAGAAAATGACGGTGCAACATACCGCTATGAAATCCGAAATGACGCTGAACTAAGCGAATATTACATTACGATAATCATGCGCATGCACGGTATTGATTATGAATATAATATCGATCATGAGTTTATTGAGTCGTCAGAATATCAGCGCCTTAAAGCGCTCAACTTGGCGATTAACGATATGATGGGTGTCGATGCTTACATTCAACGTGGTGAACGCAAGCAGCCTGTAGAGTCGTTTAAAGAAGCACTTGATTGGTTAATGAACGAAGCAAAACGTGGTCAGTATATTCAGCGCTATAAAGGGTTAGGTGAAATGAACCCTGAGCAGCTATGGGAGACGACGATGGACCCTGAAGGCCGTCGTATGCTTCAGGTGACAATTGAAGACGCCATTGGTTGTGACCAGTTGTTCACAACCTTGATGGGCGATCAAGTTGAGCCTCGCAGAGAGTTTATCGAAGCCAATGCGCTTAAAGTAGAAAACTTGGACGTGTAAGCGTGTAGTTAGTAAAGAAAGCGACCAATTGGTCGCTTTTTTTGTTCTTAAATGGCAATCAATATGCCTTGTGTTCAATAAATTAGATGTTTCATAATCAAATTTACAGCGTAATCAAAAAGGAATATTCGATGCGCATATATTTCGTAGCACTACTCTTATTAAGTATAATTGCGTGTACAGAACGTGACGAGGTTACCGATTCCCAAATCCGCTTCACGACGGCAATGAACGAACACAAACGTATTGTTGCGAAGGCTAATTTTTACTTAGACAAAAATTTAGCCGACAATATTGAACGAAATATTACTCATCTCATATATGCAAAAGAACTTGCCTACCATGCAGAAAAGGTGCTCAAAAGTGCGAAGATTATCGGCGTTCATACTGTTGAAATGCGAGCCTTAGATAAGCGACTGAGTAACTACGATAGAGAAGCGCTAATTCTCGCAGTTGATTTACTTAACACCTCTTTAAATAAAACGATTGAATTCAAACAAACCGTGCGTGAGATGCCGATGGCTCCCTTAAGTGGTGTATCACTTAACAGTAAATCGATGATTGGTTTTATGGGGGATGAATATAATAGCGAACTTGCAGAATGTTGTTTAACAACGCTTAAAGACATCGATATTTTATTGAGGGGGCGAAATGATGACATAGCCTGGGCTATCAGAAAAAAAATTCTGAATGTTGAAAAACACCTCTCACTTATATTAACTGATGATGAATATCAGGACGTGTATTCCACGCAATTGGCGACGTTAGTTGAAACATTAAAGGTAAACAAATAAAGGGATTTTCAGTGACAAAAATAAATCTACTCTTCCTACTTACAATAACACTATCTCCGCTGAGCGTTGCACAATCGACGGTAACTAAGCCTGAGGTAACATACGAAAAAAATTGGCGTACCGGAGAGCATAAAATCATACTTAGCCAGGAGTTTAAAACGAGAATAAAAACCAAGGCTATGCAGTTTGATTTTTCAGGCCTAGAATCAAACGGAAGTCACCTACCTGCGCAACCCGAACTTGATTCCGACGAAATATCTTTAGAACGAGGCGTTTTTGGGGTTAAGGCTGGAATGAAAATAGTCGATGCATTTGACGTCCTTGGTGTTCCAATGTCAGAAATGGCATTAAATAGTACAGATGTATTGTATTCATTTGGCCGCAATCTCTGGCTTATTGCAAAAAACGATAATGTTCAGGTAATAACGAACCAGAATGCTTGGATATCAAGCACTCTAAAGAGTTTTATTGCTTTCGACGACCGTGCTTTAGGGAAATGGAAAATAAATGGAGCTATTGGCCCTGGCGCATCGAAAGAGCAGGTTCTCGAGTCACTTGAAGGAGAATTTATCAGTAACACGACATTCCGTGTAAAGTCAGAATCAGACATAAATATTGAAATTGACTTTGTGAAAGACAGTTTTTCGAAAGGCTCAAATTTGATCGTTACTGAATTTCGTTATGGAAACCTAAATGAAAAGGTGATTATAGACTCTGAATACATTACAAATAATACAAAAGACGGATACGACGTTATTGATGATATTTTGAAAAAAAATGCAGCTGAGAGCGCGTCAACGTTAATATCTGATTTGCCTTATTTTCCGATATTTACCGCATATGGGGCGGACAAGAAAAAAATTTATGCTTACGATAATCATTTAATTTTAGTTGCTGAAGATGAAATATTAAAGAAACTCTATATAGCAGAGACACTTTTCAATGAAATAGAAGCGAAAGCAGATTGGAAATTAGGAGGGCTATACGCTAACCAGCCTAGTGAAGAAATCGCAGCTTTATTCGATGATGATGTGTTGGGAGTGAGCGATTATTGGGAAGTATATTCGGATGCATTCAAATACGATTTTTATTTTAAAAAAATTGATACTTCTTTGATTTTAGATGAGCTAGAGATTGAGGTTTATTAGGCTCAACATATAAATATACAAATATAAAAAAGGTAAATAACTCAGTCAGAAAGCCCGCCTAAGCAGCAGGCTTTGACTGAGGCATTTGAAACGCCTACTTCTCTATAATTTTGAAACAACCAAAGCGACTTCTCCCGCACTTGCCGCTGTTGCTGTAAAGCGATAGGTTCCAGTTGAAGAAGGCGTGAATTGTAAGTTCTCTGAGCCTTGCTCACAGACCAAATAAACGGTAGAGCCTAACATTACGGGTTGACCCTTATATTTGCCGCCACAGCTCTGTGAGGGCGTCCATTTAGCATCTGACAATCTAAAGTCGTAGGGTTGGCCGTCAGCAATGAGCTCAACGTCAACGGTCCAACCTGAACTTGAGCGTTTGAACTTGTAGCTCGCATCGGCTTCCCACCAGTTAAATACACCTCTAAGAAACATGTTTTCAAACTGAATGCGAGGGACATCCGGTGCTATCTCTGGGATCTTAAAGCTTCCACTGCTTGAACATGCAGAGAGAGCGATGCACATAGAAGCAATAGTTAATAACTTTTTCACAGCGTCTCCATTTATGAAAAAGCCCAACATTGAAGCTGGGCTTTTCGTCTTTTGCGGTCCTAGACCACATTAACGTTTACTAGCTTACTTACGACTTCGCGAGAATTGAAATATCTGCGGTAGTAAGGAAAAGTTGCCTTAAAAGCGATAGCAAAGCAAGTCGGTTATCTTTAACCGCTTCATCATCTGCCATTACCATTACGTTATCGAAGAAATTATCGATTACATTACGCAGCGTAGCGAGGGCAGTTAATATGCGCGTATAGTCTTGCGTAGGCACAGCACTTTGAACTTCCTTCTGTGCCGCTTTTAGCTCGGTATAAAGCGCTTTTTCAGCATCTTCTACTAATAGTGATTCATCAATATTAACAGTTTCTGTCACTTCTACATTTTGCTTAGCAAGAATGTTTGCTACACGCTTATTAGCGGCGGCTAATGCTTCAGCTTCATCCAATGCTCTGAACTTATCTACGGCATGAACGCGGGCTAAGTAATCAGCTGGCTTGGTGGGACGACGGGCAGCCACGGCTTGAATCACGTCAATGGCGATAGCTTGATCTTGTAAAAGCGCAGTGAAGCGACCTAGTACAAAATCAACAACCTGTGTTTGGGTATCAGTATTGGTTAACTTATCGCCATATACATCGATAGCTTTACCTACTAGGGTTTCGAGATCTAACGGTAGTGATAGCTCAGTAACAATTCGTAAAACACCGATTGCGGCACGACGAAGCGCAAAAGGATCTTTATCACCTTTTGGTAATTGCCCAACACCAAAGATACCTACTAATGTATCTAGCTTGTCAGCTAGCGCAACCGATGCGCTAACACCTGAACTAGGTAGCGCATCACCAGCAAAACGCGGCATGTATTGTTCATATAGCGCTTCTGCAACAGGCGCATCTTCACCATCGTTCAGCGCATAGTATTTGCCCATAACGCCCTGAACATCTGGAAACTCCATCACCATGTTCGACATTAAGTCTGTTTTGGCAAGAAGACCAGCACGGGCTGCTTGGGTTTCATTCGCATCGATTTGCGAAGCAATGAACGCCGAGAGGGCAGATATACGCTCAGATTTTTCTTTAAGTGTACCAAGCTGCTTTTGGAACAACACGGTTTCTAAGCTCTGAAGGCGACTCTCTAGCGTTGTCTTTTTATCACTATTAAAGAAGAACTCAGCATCTGCTAGGCGAGGGCGGATAACTTTTTCGTTACCTGAAACAACCTGAGAAGGGTCGCGACTTTCAATGTTGGTAACAAACAAGAAAGTGTTAGAAAGCGCGCCGTTACTATCTAAAAGCGGCACGTATTTCTGGTCGTCTTTCATTGTGTAGATAAGGGCTTCTTTTGGCACTTCTAGGAAAGCTTTATCAAACCCAGCTTGAAGGACAACAGGCCACTCAACAAGTGACGCAATCTCTTCAAGTAAGTCTTCGTTATAATCTGGTTTAAGCGACAAGCTTTGCGCTGCGTCTTCTAATTGCTGACGTACTTTATCTTTACGCGCTTCAAAATCTGCAAGCACATATTGCTGTTCTAGAGCCGAAGCGTAGTTGTCCGCATGATCGAGCTCAAAGCGTCCGTCGCCATGGAAGCGGTGACCTTGAACAACACGGTCGCTTGTTAGCCCCAATACTGACACGTTAACCACTTCGCTACCGTAAAGCACACAAAGGGTGTGAACAGGGCGTATAAACTGAGTATTGTAATTACCCCAACGCATTGGCTTTGGAATAGGCAGCTTGCTCACTGTCTGGTTGATTAGCCCTTCTAGTAGCTCAACAACTGATTGTCCGGGAACTTGAGCTTTGTGAAGTAACCATTCACCTTTATCAGTGACGAGACGCTCTGCATCGGCTACATCAATGCCATTACCGCGCGCCCAGCCTTGAGCTGCTTTAGTAGGATTTCCGTCTGCATCAAATGCTGCCGAAACTGCCGGGCCACGTTTTTCTACCACTTTGTCGGCTTGACCTTCGGCAAGGCCTGAAACATAAACAGCAAGACGGCGAGGGGCTGCGAACCAACTAACTGAGCCAAAGTCTAGGTCTGCTTGTGTTAGCGCTGATTCAAACTGTGTGGCGAAGGCTTCACCCAAAGATTTTAGCGCTTTCGGTGGTAACTCTTCAGTACCTAATTCAACTAAACAATTTTCTGTACGCACGCTTATGCCTCCTTGTTACATAGTGGGAAGCCTAATGCTTCACGCGCTTGGTAATAACTTTCTGCACAGGCTTTAGCTAAGGTTCTAACACGAAGTATATAGCGCTGACGCTCGGTAACGGAGATAGCATGACGGGCATCAAGTAAATTAAATGCGTGAGACGCCTTCATTACTTGCTCGTAAGCAGGTAAAGGTAGGTTGTTTTCGATCAGCTTTTTGCTTTCTGCTTCGCATTCGTCGAAAGTTCTAAACAAGGCTTCAACGTTGGCATGTTCGAAGTTATACGTCGACTGCTCAACTTCGTTCTGGTGGAAAACATCACCATAGGTAACTTTACCCATAGGGCCGTCGGTCCAAACCAAATCATAGATACTATCTACGCCTTGCACGTACATGGCGAGTCGCTCAAGACCGTAGGTAATTTCACCGGTTACTGGCTTACATTCGATCCCACCTACTTGTTGGAAGTAAGTAAACTGAGTGACTTCCATACCGTTTAGCCATACTTCCCAACCAAGACCCCATGCACCTAGCGTTGGCGATTCCCAGTTATCTTCAACAAAGCGAATGTCGTGAACTAACGGATCAAAACCTAACTCTTTCAAAGAGCCCAAATACAACTCCTGAATGTTATCAGGCGAAGGCTTGAGCATTACTTGGAACTGATAATAATGCTGTAAGCGGTTTGGGTTTTCGCCGTATCGACCATCAGTAGGTCGGCGGCATGGTTGAACATAGGCGCTACTCATTGGCTCTGGACCCAAAGAACGTAAGAACGTCATAGGGTGAAATGTGCCTGCACCCACTTCCATATCCAGAGGCTGAATAATAACGCAGCCCTGACGCGCCCAGTAATCTTGAAGCGCAAGGATCAACCCTTGAAAGGTTTTAATATCGTATTTCTGCATACATCCGCTGCTTATTGGTTATCTGACTAAAAATAAAGGTGGGATAGTATACAATTTGTGAGGCATAGTATGTAGGTGTAAAGGGTGAAAAAACGTTACGAATAAAGCCCAATTGCCTGTTCACAGCAAGGATTTAATCTTCATTCATGTCAAACCAAAAGAAAACACACAAAAAAACACCTTTACATCGATGTGGCTGGGTGAGCAACGATCCTATCTATCTTGCTTACCACGATAACGAATGGGGGGTACCGGAGTTGGACAGTCGCGCACTTTTTGCCAAGTTATGTCTTGATGGTCAACAGGCCGGTTTATCTTGGCTGACTATCTTAAAAAAACAGCAGAATTTTGAGCGCGCGTTTCACCAGTTTGACCCTGAAAAAATAGCTTTAATGGGATCTTCCGATGTCGATAGGCTTATGCTTGATAGTGGGATAATAAGAAATAGGCTGAAAATAGAGTCGATTATCAAAAATGCCAAGGGGTTTCTTACCATAGAAGAAACACAGCCGTTTAGTGAATTTATTTGGCAGTTCACTGAGGGACGTACCGTTATCAATGCATGGAGCGATTCCAAGCAAGCGCCAACCTCTACGCAGGCGTCGAAGGCGATGTCAAAAGCATTAAAAAAACGCGGGTTTAATTTTGTAGGTGAAACGATTTGCTATGCGTTTATGCAGGCCGTAGGTATGGTTAACGATCATGAAGTAAAATGCCATTGTTATGAGCAAACTTGCCAGCTCGCTGTTAAATGACATCAGCTACATCAATTCATCAGACGTCGTTGAAGAGCAATAGCGTTAATAAAAGGAGAGAGTTTTGCCTATTATCTATACGGACTGGTATAAGACATTGACCGCACGCAGTCTGCGCATCGGCCAATTTTCAAAAAACGAGAATACGTGCCCAACAGATTTATTTATTTGTCATAAGTGTTTGGCAATAGGTTTGCAAAGGAGGAAGCTCTGCTAACACTTTTGACTCGTACTCCGACTCGATTTGCTCTCGGGCTACATCCTGCTTTCTACGTTCGCTTTTAGGCAGCTTTTGCCTCTCTTCTAAAACCGCAAACCCACTTATTTCAGCGAAAAGCGCATAAATCTGAGGATACTGCGCCTTAAAATCTGGTGGTGTTTTAATTGGCAGCGCATTCAGCAAGTTCACTATGCGGATAACGCCTTCCGATAAATCGCACTGTTGCTGATCCATCGCTTTAGCAATAACAATAATACTGTCGGTGATATTGGCTATCCTAGATTGCCTTGCGGCCTCCTGACGTGCCTTCTGCTGTTTCAAAAGGAACAGCAGCTTACCTGCATAAAAACCCAATCCAACAATAATTAATAGTGCTATGCCTGAAAGTACTGCCCAAAGCATGAATTCTTCCCGTTCTTATTAATGCTTGAAGTCGTCAATGTTAATAGCGTCTAAATCGTCAAACGGATCCATATCATCGTCTTCATCGTCCTCTTCGACTATGCCAAGTAAATCGCAAAGAATACGGTGACGGGCCATCTTTTCATCAACATAAGCCTGTTGTTCTCGAGTCAATGGTTTGTCGTCATCAAGCTTATCGAGTAAGTCAGATAGGCGTTGGTCAGCCTCTATCGCAGCCAACTCTTGTGCTGGTGTAGCGAACTTTTTCTTTTGAACGGGTGTTGGAGTGACAGACTTAACGAGCTGAATAGGCTTTTTACTGCCGTGGCGAGGATCTTTATTCTCTGCACTCTTTTTGCCAGTCACTTTTTTCTGTTCAACATTGTGGCGATTACCAGCAGGCTTGCCTTTGTGCTTTTTCGGGCGAGGCGAGTCAGATTTGCGGTTTTCGCTAGGTTTAAAGTCAGGATCTTTTCGAACGCCGATCAAGCCGACTTTACGAGATTTCTTTGAACGTGCCATAATTTCCAAATAACAAAGAGAGTGAAAAAACAACGCTATTATAGCGCGAATTCGTGCCTACGTATTGATCTTTGGGTTAGCAGTCGAAAATCAATACACACAAGTTTAAGTATTCGATGTTTCGCTCTAGCGTTTTCTCATTAAAACGACATCGTCTTCCGGAAAACTGACATCTAACCCATCTCTACGCGCTAAAAACTCGAAGGTAGCCACACTGAAAAAACTAACGTGAGTTATATCATTCTTATAGTGCCAATTAGCAAAGCGCGCTTTATCAATCACCCGTTTTGTCATAATGGCAAGTACACCTTCGGAGGCTAGAAGTGTGGTAAGCAATGCCCATTCCTTATGAGGAGTATGAAAGTGCTCTATAGCTTCTGTACACGTAATGATGTTGTAGTGTTGTTCTAGCGCTTGAGGCGTATTGGCATAGAAGGGGTCGTAAGTGTTCATTTGAATACCTTCATCTTCTAGCATGCTTGCTAAAACTGGGGCAGGGCCACAGCCGAAATCTAATCCTCGTAATTCTTCGCTGCTTAACTCTTTGATAATGGGCGTTAAGGGCGTCACAAGCTTTCTTAAAAACTTTTTGTAACCTTCGTCTTCAAAATTATTTTCATGCAGATCATATTCTTGTTTTTCCTGCTCTTTAGATGGTAAGTAATCAGGAGAAACATAGACTAAGCTGCAATGGTGGCATTGAAGGTAGTCACGTTTTTTATCACTGTGATAATGAGACGGTGGTGTAGAGCTTAAACATAAAGGGCAAGACATAAAAAAGCGGGTAATTTAAGAAGTACTAGAAAAAGAAAAAGGTGATGGTTTTCACCATCACCTTGCATTGTATGAGTGTCAATGACACCTCTCCCGTTATACACATCTATGTGTATCTGGCTTCCCTAGCTGTGCTCCCCTTATTTTTTTTGTTAGCAGAGCTGTATTGTTGTTTTTGGCCCTCGTGGCTCTTTATCCTGTCTTCCATGCTGCATTTTTATTATTATTCTTGTTATTTAGCCTGTAGGTTTTCAAAGGCCCCTACAAACTACGCCGTTAGATTACACGAATAATTTCAAAATACAACTTTTTCGGTAACAAAATTTTAACAACAATGTTTAAAAACGGTCACGCTTAGTGTAAGCCCGCGATATAGTTAGATAAAATCTCGATATCTTCATCGGTTAATTTCATTGCGATATCACGCATCATGCCATTCATGTCGTTATGACGCTGACCTGAACGGAATGCTTTAAGCTGTGAGGCTGTGTAAGTTGCGTGTTGACCGCTGATATCAGGGAAGCCAGCTAAGCCCATACCGTTACCTTTCGGTCCGTGACATGCGATACACGCTGTTACGCCTCTCGACTCGTCGCCGCCTTGGTAAAGTGTACGTCCAGCTTCAACGTACTGCTCAGGTGTTTCGCCGGCTTTTGGCTCTTGACTCGAGAAGTAAGCCGCTAAGTCTTTCATGTCTTGTTCTGAAAGAGGAGCAGCCATACCGTTCATAACAGCGTTGTTACGACCTTCTTCACCGCCCGTTTGAGAGGCTAGCTTAAATTCGGTTAATTGTTTAACGATGTACTTCTCATGCTGGCCAGCAAGTTTTGGGTTCATGTCAATCATGCTGTTGCCATCAGGGCCATGACAGGCTGCACATACTGCAGATTTCGCTTTTCCTGCCTCGGCATCGCCTTCTGCTATCGCAGTCGCGCTTAAACCTAAAGACATACATACCAACAAACACAGTTTTTTCATAATAAATCTCTTAAATGGATCCAACGGCTCGCGTGATATACGTGATATCATGCGTATTTTACACATTTAACGCGTC
>Ga0105235_100558_pt1 | contig 12243 bp, 9 predicted proteins | sample Virmet3819_2500_FD_90059 | JGI IMG/M metagenome (GOLD analysis project Ga0105235, IMG submission 90059) | Marine viral communities from the Southern Atlantic ocean transect to study dissolved organic matter and carbon cycling - metaG 3819_2500 | ecosystem: Environmental > Aquatic > Marine >... | reverse complement strand
TTATCTCATCAGTTCTGGTGAATCCGGTGTTTGGCTGGTCATTCACTATGTTGTTAGACAATTTAGGTCTGGTCGGTTGTAAGGATAGAGCTGGTGAACTTGGTAAAGCGGGCCGTTGGCTGATCCCCGGTATCACGTTTTTAGTGCTTTGTACCGTAATGGCATTAATTGGAATGTTCCCTGGTGTGCCAGCATTAATGGAAGCATTTAGGCAATAAAGATGGTGAAAAGATTATGCGTAACCAATTTTACTGGTCCCAATAGGGCGTATCTTTAAAATATTCGCAGAGAAAGTCTATGAAAACCCTCAATTTATTTGATATGAGCTTTCGATGTGGGTAAACCGCATACAAAGAAATAGACTGAGGGACATAGTCTTCGAGTATTGATATGAGTTCGCCCTTACTTAAGGCTTCTCCAGCAATGAATGTAGGCTGCAAAACGTAGCCTTCTCCTTGCTTTGCAACATTTGTAAGTACCTCACCATTATTAGCCGTTAGCTTTGGCGTTACTTTTTGCGCGTTCGCCTTGAGGGCTGCAATGAGCGTTGACGCTTCGTTATCATAGTTCACATAAGAATATTCAAGATAGTGTTCAGGTTTAAGATCTTTTGGGTGGCGTGGTGTGCCATATTTTTGAAGATAAGCAGGAGAGGCGCATAGCGCGAGTTTGATGGAGGTGATTTTCTTAGCAATAAGCGATGAGCTAGTCAGGTTTCCAGCTCGCAAAGCAACATCGAACCCCTCATCTATCACATCAATTTTTCTATCATTTAATTGCAAATTTATAGAAACGTTTGAATGTGCCTGCTGAAATGCGCTAAGCGCTCCAGCTAAATGTAACGTGGAAAATGAAACTGGTGCACTCACGTGCAATAAACCTTTTGCCTCAGAACTTAACTGTCCGAGCTGACTCTCCATATCATTAACGCTTTCAAGAATATGATTTGCATGTTGCAAGCACTGCTGGCCCGCTTCTGTAAGATGTATTTTTCGCGTGGTGCGATTAAATAGTCGGGTATCAAGTTGTTTTTCAAGCTCAGCGATATATTTACTTACCAGCTGATTAGACGTATCGAGCTTAAGTGCTGCCCTTGTAAAGCTTCCTTCATTCGCAACAACACTGAATGTTTTAAGCAGAGATAACTTATCCATAATTTTTGATGATTAACAACAATTTGTTGGTAATCATTCTATATTTTGCCGCTTTATTCAATAGCTGTTGGTAACTATTCTAACGGCATAGGGTTAGCGGGCCACGTGGTTAAGAGTGAGTAGGTCGCTGATCAAATCTAATACTTAATATTCGAGGATACGACAATGAACAATCAATTTATCGCAAATATTTTCACGTCTAACAACAGTGTTTCTAGCCTAGTGCTGCGTGTACCTGTGGGCATTATTCTAACCGCCCATGGGGCGCAAAAGCTTTTTGCGTGGTTCGGTGGCTACGGTCTTGAGGGCACAGGTCAATGGATGGAAAGTATTGGTCTAGCCCCGGGCTTTTTAATGGCACTACTTGCGGGGAGTGCAGAATTCTTTGGTGGGCTAGCGCTTATTTTGGGGGCGCTTACTCGTCCTGCAGCATTGGTGAGTGCATTTACAATGTTGGTAGCGATATTGAGCGTTCATGCATCGAACGGCTTATTTATGAGCAATAACGGTTATGAATTTGCGCTTGCACTGCTAGCAGCTACAGCTGCTTTAACTATTCAGGGTGGTGGCAAGTTTTCTGTTGATGGGCTCATCAGCGATAAATTGACAAAGTGAATACAGTAAAAATAAGCGTTACTAAAACTGACCAATATTCACGTTTATAAGGACTGTATCGATGGTGAGTTCCACACAAATTACAACGGCGTATATTTCTCATGGCGGAGGTCCGCTTCCGCTTCTTGAGATGCAATCAAGTGAGGCGGCAGCGCGTCCTGATTACCATAGAGAAATGATTGACGTTCTAACCGCGCTTTCAGAAGAAATACCAAAGCCAAATGCAATAGTTGTGATAAGCGCACATTGGGAGAGCCGTGAAATCAACGTAACAACAAACGCTTGTCCAACGTTAATTTACGACTATTACGGGTTTCCTGAAGAGGCATATTCAATTAGATATGACGCGATAGGGGAGCCTAGCCTAGCTACATCAATCGTAGACGGTCTAAATAAAAAGGGAATTAATGCAAGCGGGAATGGAACTCGTGGCTTTGATCACGGGATGTTTATTCCACTTAGCATTATGTACCCGGATGCAGACATTCCCGTCGTTCAGCTTTCGCTTGCAGCAGACCTAAACGCTGCAAAGCATGTTGCACTTGGTGAAGCGTTAAGGGATATACTGGCAGCTCATCAATCCATGGATCGGATTTTAGTGTTGGGGTCAGGGTCTTCTTTTCACAATATGAAGGGCTTTTTCGATAACTCCGACACTGCGCTAAAAAGAGCACGTAATTTTAACGCTTGGTTACAAGATACTATACATTCTAGTGCTTACAGCGAAAGCGAGCGAAGGGGAAAATTGATAGAGTGGTTTAAAGGGCCTAACGCCCTATATGCACATCCGAGGGAAGAGCACCTGTTACCGTTACATGTGTGTTACGGTCTAAACAATAGGGCATCAGACAAAGCAATATCGCTAACTTTGCTAACCAAGCCTGCAAGCATGTTCCTGTGGCAAAACAACCTGTGAATGTGTCGTCTTTTTTCTTGAATCTTCTTATGTTTGTCAAATATTAAACATATCGTTCATCAATTGTTCGCTTGAGCGTGAAAGTTCAAATTAGTGCTTTACACCCTTGGTTAAATCATTAAGATACTCAGCACTTGAGGAGAGTTGGCAGAGCTCGGTTTAATGCACCTGACTTGAAATCAGACGTGGGGTCAAACCCACCGGGGGTTCGAATCCCTCACTCTCCGCCATATTACGAAAAACCCGCACACTGTTGCGGGTTTTTTTATGTTTGAAATTCACTCGTCAACTAATTGAAAACTATTGGTGCTTGAAATTACGGACGTACGAGTGCGCTAAACTTAATGGTTTGCAAATTAACGCCCGCAACATACGTTGCATATCGCTTTGCGAAAACGTTGTTTAAACGATAATCAAGCAGAAAGGTCATGTCGTTGTTCTTGAAGTTATGGCCAAAAAACGAAAGGCCAATATTTCACCAGTTGATTGATTTAATTGAAATTAGTGCTTTACAGAGACATTTAAATCATTAATATACCCATTACTTCAGGAGAGTTGGCAGAGCCCGGTTTAATGCACCTGACTTGAAATCAGACGTGGGGTCAAACCCACCGGGGGTTCGAATCCCTCACTCTCCGCCAAATATGAAAAACCCGCACACTGCTGCGGGTTTTTTTATGGGTCAAATAAAACTTCTATAGAGTGAGGGTGAGAGCCCCCGTTGTTCGACCAATCGTCGGGAACGATTGGTGCCGCCGCAGGCGCCCGAAGGGGCGGGTACAGGACGTACCCGAGCACATCCCTCACTCTCCGCCAAATACGAAAAACCCGCACATTGTTGCGGGTTTTTTTTATGGGTTAAATAAAACCTTTTAATATGTGGCTTGTAACGATGAATACAAATACCACCACGGTTTCAAGTCTTGGTCTACCTTCATTTGCTTATTACATACTCAATATGACGAGTAATAAGCCAAATAATCCTGCCGGTAGTTACTACTTGAGTGAATATAGTAAAACACTAATCTGCGCTAGAATGACTGTGTTCATCATGCTATGACGACTCGTTTTTATGAAATATTTTCTGATCTCATCTTGTCTATATTAGGTAATTACAGAACATTTCAAAGAAAATCTAGATGTGTCGCGCTTTCTTCATAAAAAGCTGCTACTTATAAATAGATATGCAATCAACTGAATTCACGCTGCTTACATGAGGCTTTCCTGCTTCTAAACACGCAAAACTATTTTTGTGCAGTTGGTAGTACATAAAAATAATACGAGAGGACATTATGCAGGCAATGCCCACACTCAACCTCAGGGAAGGAACGGTTGAGCAAAAAAGAAAAGAAATCAAAGCTTATTTTCTCGATTCTTTTGATACCTATGAATCACTTTTCTCTTGCCTAACTAGCGACGAAGTATTCTTTCAACGACCCGAAAAGCTTCGTCACCCATTAATTTTCTATTTCGGCCACACGGCTACGTTTTTTATTAATAAATTAGTGTTGTCCAAGGCAATTAACGAGCGAATCAATCCAAAATTTGAATCTCTTTTTGCCATCGGTGTGGATGAAATGAGTTGGGACGATCTTAACGACGCTAATTATGAGTGGCCCAGCGTAGACGAGGTTCGACAATACCGAAGTCAAGTTCGCACATTAGTTTGCGATTTAATTGATACCATGTCGTTTACTATGCCCATCGATTGGGATAACCCTATGTGGCCTGTGGTAATGGGTATTGAACACGAGCGCATCCATTTAGAAACATCGTCGGTGCTTATACGTCAACTGCCCATTGAATCTGTTCGCCCTAAAAGCGAATGGCCAGTGTGTCGAGATATGACAACAGACATTGAGCAACTGCATGCTAATGATTTGATTACTGTGCCATCGCAAGATGTTATAAACGAAAAGTCGTGGGACAGTGAGTATTACGGTTGGGATAACGAATATGGTTATCAGGCCGAATCGGTGAGTGAGTTCAGTGCCTCTAAGTTTTTGGTCAGCAATGGTGAGTTTTTAGCCTTTGTACAAGATGGCGGTTATAACAACGCTAAATACTGGGAAGACGAAGGCAACAAATGGCGTGAATATACAAAAGCGCAGCACCCTGTGTTTTGGATAAAGAAGGGGAACAGCTTTGCTTACCGCAGCATGTTAGAGGAGCACCCATTACCTTTAGACTGGCCAGTCGACGTGAATTATCACGAGGCGAAAGCCTTTTGCAATTATAAAAGCGAGTTGACTGGTGAGCTTATTCGCCTGCCTACTGAAAATGAGTGGTTGGCGCTTCGTCAACAGGCGGGCGTGACGCAGGCGGTGTACGCTGATGGATTTAATATTGCGCTTCAAAAGTATGCGTCGAGCGAGCCCGTTACGGTAAACCGTTCTGGCGAATTTTTTGATGTGGTTGGCAATGTTTGGCAGTGGACTGAAACACCAATTTACCCCTTTGAAGGTTTCAAAGTTCATCCTCTTTACGATGATTTCACTACACCTACCTTTGATAATAAGCACAATCTTTTCAAGGGGGGAAGCTGGATTTCTACAGGTAACGAGGCGATGAAAGACAGTCGTTATGCATTTAGACGACATTTCTTTCAGCACGCAGGTTTTCGATATGTTCAAGGGAAGCGAGTTATAGCAGTGAACGATTTTGATTATGAAAGCGATACGCAGGTTTCACAGTACAGTGAATTTCATTATGGGGACGAATATTACGACGTACCTAACTTTGCGAAAGCAAGCGCACTGTTTTGCATTAACGCTATGAAAGGAAGGCCAAATGCTAAAGCCCTTGATTTAGGGTGTGCGGTAGGTCGTTCATCATTTGAATTAGCCAAGCACTTCAAGCATGTCGACGGTATAGATTTCTCGGCGCGCTTTATTAAAACCGCATTTGATATGCAAGAGCGTGGCGAAATTCGCTATAACCTAATAGAAGAAGGTGAGTTGACGTCATTTAAGGCGCGTAAGCTTTCTTCATTAGGCCTCGCCGAGTGTGCAAAAAATGTTGCGTTTGCACAAGGCGATGCGTGTAACTTGAAGCCTCAATTTACCGGGTACGATCTCATTTTCATGGGTAACCTGATTGATAGAGTGTACAGTCCACGGAAGGTGTTGAGAGACATGGCTACGCGACTAAATAAGGGTGGCTTGTTAATTATAGCTAGCCCCTTTACTTGGCTTGAAGAATATACCGAGCGAAGTGAGTGGCTAGGTGGCTATAAGGATAAAAACGGCGAGACCTTAAGTTCAACCCAGGCTTTAGAAGATGCATTAGGTGACGGCTTTAAACGAGTGGGAGAGCCAACCGAGATCCCTTTTGTTATACGTGAAACTAAACGTAAGTATCAACATACACTCTCAGAGTTCAATGTGTTTGAAAAGCTAGATTAGAAAAGCAAAAATGCTAGTTGGGATGCGACGTTAAATACTGGGTCAAGTCGCTTGAAAATAGCTTTGGCTCAGTAACTAACTCGCATCCACGCTAGCAGTGAGAAAGGGAAGTGATAGCGTGGACCATGGGTTGAAACAGATTTCTTTGTTTTCGTCGTTACAAAGTGAATTTATGCCTTTTAAGGATGTATGGCATTCACCTTCTCATTTGAAGCGAGATAAATCCCGATTAAAGTATTCTGCCATTTTCCACCGGTTTAACATTCCTGAAAATGCCCCTGCAGAAGACAGTTCTTCAGATATAAGTCCAATTCCAATGTGGATAGCCGATATGGACATTCCACCTTGTGATAGCATAATCAGTGCGGTTAGCAATAATCTGCGCAGTACCTATGGTTATCAGTCTTGTGATATCGGTGAGGCGGTGGCGACGTGGTATGAGCGCAGCAGGCCAGCTCGCTATCGTTACAGAATTGAAAGCACAGACATTGTTGATGTGGCAAGCGTTATTAGTGCTGTAGATGTGGCGCTTCGTACATTTTGTCGAGCTGGCGATAAAGTCATGGTGCTAACGCCTACCTACGAACCACTCACATCGTCCATAAAACGTAACGGTTTACAGCCTGTTTATATTCGATGTACAGAAGCATTCACAGATACCAGCGCTGCTCTCAAAGCGGATCCTAGTCATCAAAATTCGGTAAACGTAGAGACAAATAATCAGCAAGGTCATGAAGACAGTGGCAATCTCGCTATGAGAAAAAGTGTAGATTTATCTTCACTTGATAAATCGGCGACAGCCTTTGTGATATGCCACCCGAATAATCCAACTGGCACCGTATTTACTCTTGACGAGCAGAAAGCGATTTTTGAGTTTTGCTCGCAACACGATATTTTATTGATAACCGATGAAGTACACAGTGAATTTGCCTTTAACTCGGTAGATGAGCCATCAATTATCTCGATGTTTGGTCTTGAACTTCAAAAACACACTAATAAAAACAATACTGATACGAAGTCAAACCCCGAGCCTTTTACACTACCAAGAGCGATACATCTAAACAGCGTTTCAAAGGCATTTAATTTAGCCAGCATTCCTGGTGCGTCTTATGCTGTTATAAAGAATAAAAAAATCAGAGAAACCTTTGCAGAAGCAATTAACAACAATCATCTTAATGCAAGTAACCTAGGCAAGGTTGCGCTAATTTCTGCCTATAGCGAAGGTAGCGCTTGGCTAGACGAAGTAAAAGGTGCGCTGAGTTTCAATAGAAAGTTGGTTAAACGCTTTTTCCAACACTATGGCATTTCGGTTGAATTTACCATGGGACGCGCAGGGTATTTTCTATGGTTAAATCTAAAAACGTTTAGCGCAACACGTACTGAATCATCGTCCTTGATAGCTAATGAGACCGATAGTGAAAGGCAAAAGCACGAATCAAATCAATCGAGCTCCTATGACAAAGCCGATAAAAGTCATCAGCGTACGCATGATCCGTATTATTCTCCAGCTAAAACCGTTGAGACATGTATTGACCGAGGCGTTATTGGGAATGATGGTGCGCCTTTTGGGGCGCCAGATCACATTCGACTCAATTTAGCTTGTCATCCAGCCTTAATAGAAGAAGCATTACTACGTCTATGCTTTGCTACTGAATCTATATAACGTCATCTCTCATATCCTTATTTATAGAACGAAAAGCTCAATAATCTGACATTTAATTTCTAGTTATTGGAATCTAAAATAATTGGTATCAGAGTAAGCGTAGTTTTTGTGCGATGTATTAAATAAGAAAACGTACGCCTTACCATTAGAGATTCAAGAGGAAAAGGTAATGATTTATTTGAGACGGGCAAATGAACGAGGGCAGGTAGATTTCGGTTGGCTGAAGAGTCATCACAGCTTCTCATTTGGCCACTACTATGACGCAAACCACATGGGCTTTTCGGTACTGCGTGTTATTAACGATGATGTAGTGCAACCAGGCAGAGGGTTTGAGACACATGGGCACAGAGATATGGAAATCATTTCTTATGTGGTGAGTGGTGCGTTGAAACACAAGGACAGCAATGGAAATGAGTACACGGTGCCAGCTGGCGACGTGCAGGTAATGAGTGCAGGAAAAGGAATCATGCATTCTGAGTTCAATCCGTCAAACAATGAAGCGGTCAACTTTTTACAAATATGGATTGTGCCAGATGAAAAAGGAGGGAAACCGAGCTATGCGCAAAAAACCTTTGGTAAAAATAATCACGGCGCTTTGAATCAAGACGAGCCGTTAGAACTACTCGTGAGCAGTGACGGTAGAGAAGGGTCGTTAAAGATAAAGCAAAATGCTGAGATATCCCGGTTAACGCTTAATGCAAATGAAACATGGAGAAGTGCAACTAAGTCACGTAAAGGTTATCTGCATGTGATATCTGGCAATGTGAGGGTTTCATCCCAAAGCACAGTTGAGTCTGAGTCTATTAACCTGGGAGCTGGAGACGCAATAGGTATATATGAACACGATTCATTTTCAATAGATGCAATTGAAAATGCAGTGGCACTTTGGTTCGACTTGCCAGTTTGATTATCCAAAAGCAATTCAGATCAATAATTTAGTTTCAAATTGTGTATCTACACTTCACGAATCTCTATCTCGTGGTATGATGACTTGGTTATGGTGAGAGGCCCGTAATGTTAATTGTTATCGATGACAGTTGACTGATTTAACGGCCTCGAAACCAGATATCTATAAAACTGAAGTCAGTGAGATACTAGAGTGATAAAAATAATCCTAGCAGACGACCACGATTTGGTCAGAACAGGGATACGCCGAATTCTGGAAGACGTTAATGATTTCACTATTATCGCGGAAGCGAAAAATGGTGAAGACGCGGTACAGTGGTGCCGAAAAAATGCGCCAGATGTGGTACTCATGGACGTGAACATGCCTGGTATAGGCGGGCTCGAAGCGACAAAAAGAATTGTTCGAATGTCTGAAAATACGCGGGTCATTTGTGTGTCTATGCACAAAGAGAGCCCGATACCTATGCAGGTTATGGATGCCGGTGCCTTCGGCTTTCTAACGAAGGACGCGGAGCCTGATGAAGTTATTCTCGCTATAAGAAAAGTAGCGGCCGGGCAGAAATACATTGATAGCGAAGTGGCTAATAGTATCGCTATTGGTAAATTACTACCCAGTTCGGATAATCCATTTGATGAGTTATCGAGTAGAGAACTTACTATTGCCATGCGATTAACCGAAGGTCACAAAGTGCCAGATATAGCTCGAGAGCTATGTATTAACTCCAAAACTGTTAATACATATCGCTACAGAATGTTTCAAAAATTAGGTGTGAGTTCAGACGTAGAGCTAACCCATTTAGCTTACCGTCACAAGCTTATCAACCCTAATACCTTTTAAGCGTCGCAAAGCACGCAATGTCAAAGTAATTATGTCTGCATTCGATTCAGCAGCATTTCTTAAGAACTTAACCTCTCAGCCTGGTGTGTACCGCATGTACAACAACCAGGAAGAGGTTATTTACGTAGGAAAGGCCAAAAACCTCAAAAAGCGTGTGTCGAGTTATTTTCGTACTAACTTAGACAATGCTAAAACCCGTTCGTTAGTCAGCCAGATTGCGAACATGGACGTTACTGTTGTTAACAGTGAAACCGAAGCGTTCTTACTCGAAAACAACTTCATCAAGAAATACAAGCCGCGTTACAACGTAGTAATGCGTGATGATAAATCCTATCCGTTTATCTTCTTATCAGATCATGAGCATCCGCGGCTTTCCTTTCATCGCGGTCCACAAAAAAAGAAAGGCGAATATTTTGGTCCTTATCCTAGTGCTTGGTCTGTTAGGGAGAGTTTGCGCTCAATGCAGCGTATATTTCCTGTACGTCAGTGTGAGGATAGCTACTATCGCGCGCGAAGCAGACCTTGCCTTCAATATCAAATGCAGCGGTGCAGTGCACCTTGTGTTGAAGGTTATGTGAGTGATGAGGAATATAAAGAGCAAGTAAATTTTGCCCGCTTGTTTTTAAAAGGAAAAAACCAGCAAGTTATTGGCGAGCTGGTGGATAAGATGGAAAAAGCCAGTGAAGCCTTAAATTTCGAAGCGGCCGCGCGTTATCGCGACCAGATAAACGCGCTTAGAAAAGTTCAAGAACGTCAGTGGGTAGCCGGTACACAAGATGAAATGGACGTATTCGGCTTTGCTTTTAAAGGCAATATGGCCTGTATTCAAGTAATGTTCATTCGCGAAGGCCAATTATTAGGTAGTAAAGCCTATTTTCCGAAAGTACCCAACATTGCTGATGAGCAAGAAGTGTTCGAGTCCTTCTTTTTACAATTTTATCTGGCAGGCAATAAAGTTATTCCCAAGCAAATTGTGTTAAGCAATACGCTAAGTGATGAGAGCGCGATAGCTGAAGTATTGGCCAGCGAAGCGGGGCATAAAGTACATTTCTTTAAAGGTGCCAGAGAAGAAAAACGGAAGTACCTTCAGCTCGCCCAATCAAATGCGCAAACAGCCCTTGAGGCACAATACAGCCAGCAGAAGTCAGTCTTTGCCCGCTATCTCGATTTAGAAGCGTCTTTGGAAGTAGAAACACCCTTACAACGTATGGAGTGTTTTGATATATCTCATACCTCTGGGCAACAAACTGTCGCTTCCTGTGTGGTGTTCAATCGCGAGGGGCCACTAAAAAGTGACTACCGCAGATACAACATTGAAGGCATTACACCTGGTGATGATTATGCTGCCATGGCACAGGCGCTGAAACGCCGCTATAAATCAGTTAAGGAAGTGCAAAAAATACCGGATCTGCTTTTGATTGATGGTGGTAAAGGGCAGCTTGCGCAAGCGGAGCAGTTTTTCGAAGACTGGCCTCATGATAAAAAGCCTATGCTGTTAGGCGTAGCTAAAGGCACTACACGTAAGCCTGGTTTGGAAACCTTGATTCTTGCAGGTAGTCACCAAGTACTTCCTATGGACAGTCATTCTCCTGGGTTGCATCTCATCCAGCATATTCGCGATGAGTCTCACCGTTTTGCCATTACAGGGCATCGCAATCGACGTCAAAAGGTTAAAACAACCTCTAGTCTGGAAAGTATCCCTGGTATAGGCGCGAAGCGCAGGCAGTCTTTACTCAAGTTCATGGGAGGTTTACAAGGCCTCAAAAAAGCGAGCAAAGACGAAATTGCGAGCGTGCCTGGAATTAGCCCTGAACTGGCTGATACGATTTATGACCATCTGCATCAATAAATGAATGACTAACAAGCAATGCATTGCAATTTAAGGTAATGTGTAACGAGAATGAAAGGTGCCAAGCATCTAGGCGATCGCGCTAAACGCCCATAGAGGCATATAACACTGAGACGTATTTTTTATGTGGACTGTTCCAAACTGTATTACTTTGTTTCGAGTAATTCTTATTCCTGTTTTTGTCACTGTATATTTCCTCGATTGGCGTTGGGCACATGAAGCAGGTGCTTTTATTTTTTGGCTAGCTGCCATCACAGACTGGTTCGATGGTTATCTAGCGAGAAAACTTGAGCAATCCACGCCTTTTGGTGCGTTTCTAGATCCAGTGGCAGACAAATTGATTGTGGGCGCAGCACTTCTCATGATCACACATAGTTATGCAACCCTCTGGATAACATTGCCGTCGATAGCGCTACTGGTTCGTGAAATTTATGTTTCAGCACTACGAGAATGGATGGGCTCAAACGGTGTAAGGGATGCTGTTCAAGTATCTTTTATAGGCAAAGCAAAAACCACTGCGCAAATGTTAGCCTTAATAGGGCTTTTATCGGGTCTTGAGACATTCATGGGCTTTCCAATCTACTGGGTTTCTTTGGGTTATATTCTTTTATATTTCGCCGCAGTGTTGTCAATTTGGTCAATGGTTGTTTACACAAAAGCAGCTTGGCCACACCTTCGCGGCAATGCGATAAAGTGAAATTGATCGCGGTTTAATCAAAGTGAATAAAAAAATAGCAAACGATCATAAAAAACCGCATTTATCTCAATTTAAACACTTTTTTGTGTTGACAGTTTTGAATGGGTAGGTAGAATGCACCCCACATTTCGAGAGGACATCAACCAAACGAAATGGTCGATTAAGACATGCGGGAATAGCTCAGTTGGTAGAGCACGACCT
>Ga0105235_100555_pt1 | contig 12288 bp, 11 predicted proteins | sample Virmet3819_2500_FD_90059 | JGI IMG/M metagenome (GOLD analysis project Ga0105235, IMG submission 90059) | Marine viral communities from the Southern Atlantic ocean transect to study dissolved organic matter and carbon cycling - metaG 3819_2500 | ecosystem: Environmental > Aquatic > Marine >... | reverse complement strand
CGCCATAGCGTAAAGATGCCAAGGATAAATCATAGTAACGTTTTATTTTATAAATTTAACCTATTAATTATTTATCATGAAATTTAGCCTAACTCTTTTATTATTTTTTATAACTCAACTCTCTTTTGCACAACTACCTAAAGGCTTTGTATATGCGCAAGATAGTTTACCTAATTTAAAAGTTGAATTGCGTTATTGCTATTATAATAATTTTGTTGGAGAACAAATAGATGGTTATGTAAACGAAGTTGTGATTACAACAGCACAAACAGTACAAGCCTTAAAAAAGGTACAAGCCGATTTAAAAACAGAAGGTTTAACTCTAAAAGTTTTTGATGCTTACAGACCACAACGCGCAGTTAACCATTTTGTTCGTTGGGCAAAACAAGTTAATGATACAATGATGAAAGTACATTATTACCCAAAAGTAAATAAGCGCAATTTATTTAAAGAAGGTTACATTGCATCAAAATCTAGGCACAGTAGTGGTAGTACTTTGGATGTAACTATCGTGAATTTAGAAACAGGTGAAGAGCTGGATATGGGATCTCCTTACGATTTTTTTGGACCAGAATCTTGGGTAAGCAATACTAATCTAACCGAAAAACAAATCGCTAACAGACAACGTTTGCAAAACGTAATGGTTAAAAATGGTTTTAGAAACTATCCGCAAGAATGGTGGCATTTTACATTAAGAAATGAACCGTTTAAAAACCAATATTTTGATTTTTTAGTAGAATAGTTTTTAAACGTGCTGATCAATCAAAACAGGATTGCCATCAGGATCTAAAATCACAAAACTTGCTGGACCAGAACTGCTTTCGTCAGCTTCTGTAATTAAAGGTATTTGATAAGATTTGATGTGTTTCTGGATATCTCTTACATCTGTAAAGTCTTCTAATTTATTAGCGCTTTCGTCCCAACCAGGATTAAAAGTTAATATGTTTTTATCAAACATGTCTTGAAACAATCCTACAAGCGCGTTACCATTTTTCATGATTAAATAGTTTTTTTCTATCTCTCCAGCAAAAGGTGTAAAGCCTAATTTTTCGTAAAATGCTTTAGATTTGTGTATGTCTTTTACAGCAAGACTAACTGAAAATGCGCCAAGTTTCATTATCTAATTTTTTAAAATGAAGTTTTGAAGATAGGTAATTTTTGTCAAAATTGGTGTTACTGTTTTAAATTCTTAATTCTTTCTAACAATGTAGGATGCGAATAATGCATAAATACGTATGCAGGATGAGGCGTTAAATTACTTAAACTATTTTTAGATAATTTTTTAAGTGAAGTTATTAAAGGCTCAGCTTTATAAGTGTTTTTTGCGTAATTATCAGCTTGGTATTCAAACTTTCTAGAAAACCAATTCATGATTAATCCTGTGATTTCAGAAAGCGGACTGTATAAAATTCCAAATGCAATTAACCCGATATGAAAGCTTGTTTCTTGCACGCCTAAAGCTTCAGAAAGCATAGGATTGTCAATTAATAACGACAATATAAAAAGGGTGAAACCTGTTAGCAAAATAGAAGAAATTAAATTGAAAATAATATGTTTTTTCTTGTAATGACCAACCTCATGCGCTAGTACTGCAACGATTTCATCTTCATCTAAATCATTAACTAAAGTATCGTAAAGTGTTACACGTTTTTCGTTACCAAAACCAGAAAAATAGGCATTGGCTTTTGTACTTCGTTTAGAAACATCAATGATAAAAATCTTATCTAGATTAAAGCCAGCACTTTCAGCATATTTAGAAATAGAATCACGCAAACTTCCGTCTTCTAAAGGTGTTTGTTTATTGAAAATAGGAACAATTAATCGCGAATAAAATAGATTGATAAAAATGGTGAAAACAGAAACTAAAACCCAAGCATAAATCCAAAACAGATCTTTAGTTGTATGATAAAACCATGTGATGATGCCCAATATGATTCCGCCAACAATTATAGTCATTAACCAACCTTTAATTTTATCCAAAATAAAGGTGGTTTTTGTGGTTTTATTAAACCCAAATTGTTCTTCTATCACAAAGGTTTTATAATAAGAAAATGGTGTCGTTAAAATATCACTACCTATCATTATTATACCAAAAAAGATAAGCGTTACTAAAATATTATGGTCTGTAATTTGTCTTGCTAATTGGTCAACAAAAGCAAAACCATCTAAAAAGAAAAACACCAACGTTAATACAAACGAAAATGTAGACGTTAATATCCCAAAACGATAGTTTGTAGCTTTATAGCGTTGTGATTTTTTATACTCGTCTTCATCATAAACATCTTGTAACTCTTCAGGTAATTGGTCTTTATAATGTTTCGCGTTAAGCGCATCTAAAATTTTATTAATAATAAAATTAATGCTTATAATGGCGATGATGATATAGAATAGGGTAGTGTGATTCATGATAATATTTTAAATAAAATCTCTTTGTCTTTTAGCTTCAAAAACTAAAATCCCAGCAGCAACAGATACATTCATAGAGTCAATTTTTCCACTCATTGGGATAATGATGTTTTGTGTTGAAGCATCGCGCCAAGCTTGACTTAACCCATCTGCTTCTGTACCAACAACAATAGCACTAGCTTTTGTGAAGTCTTGTTGATGGTAATACTCTGCATCCTGCAAAATAGCACTGTAAATATTGATGCTATTCGACTTTAAAAATGTGATAATATCTTCTGTACTACCAGTCGCAATGGTATTAGTAAACAAGCAACCAACACTAGATCTAATAATGTTTGGGTTGTACAAATCGGTTTTAGGATTTGCTAAAATAAAAGCATCAACGTTTGCAGCATCTGCGGTACGTAACAACGCACCAATATTACCAGGTTTTTCAGGAGCTTCTGCAATTAAAATCAATGGATTCTTAGTGGTTAATTTTAATTGTGATAAGTCGTGTGATTTACTTTTAGCAATAGCTACAATACCTTCAGTTGTATCTCTATGCGCTATTTTTTGATAAACGTCTTTAGAGATTTCAATGACTTGAGTAGAATTATTTAGTTTAGGTAAACTGTCTTCTGGACAAATTTCAGGATAAAACAAAAGGGTTTCTATATCGTAATGTCCTTGTAAAGCCAAATGTATTTCGCGTAAACCTTCAACAACAAAAAGCCCAGATTTACGACGTTCTCTGGACTTTTCTTTTAATAACACAATGTGTTTTATTAATGTATTTTGTGTACTAGAAATGTGCTTATATTCCATAGACACAAAAGTAATTTAATTTATTGAGAGTTTCTAATTCTTATATTTTTCAGAGTAGCGTTTAGCTAATTTTGTTTGGTGCGTTTCAAGACTAATGTCTCTACCTTGTATAAAGGCTTTTGTAAGTTTGTTGGTGCGCATATCTAAAGCATCGCCTTCACTAATAAATAATGTGGCATCTTTACCAACTTCTAAAGATCCAACAGTATCATCAACTCCTAAAATCTTTGCAGTGTTGTAAGTGATTAAACTTAAAGCTTGTTCTTTAGTTAATCCGTAAGCAACAGTAGTACCAGCTAAAAAAGGTAAGTTTCTAGTGTTCATACGTTCCATGTCACCAGCATTTTCAAGACCAACTAAAACACCAGCTTCAACCAATTGAGTAGCTAATTTATATGGTAAATCATAATCGTCATCACCGCTATTTGGTAAAGAGTGTACGCGTTGTAAAAGCACTGGTACGTTATTTTCTTTTAATAAGTCTGTAACGTTGTTAGCTTCGTAACCTCCAACAATTACAGTCTTTTTTATGTTTTGCGCTTTCGCGAAATTGATGGCGTCTGTAATTCCTTTTTCGTTGTCTACATGTACATAAAGCGTTTTATCGCCATTTATTAAACCTTGTAAAGCATCAAAAGGAATATCTTTTGGTGATTTATCACTAGCTTGATAGGCTTTATTTTCTGCAAAATAGTTTTTTAATTCGTCTACTTCTTTGCTGTAATTTTTGTTTTCGGTTAAAACCATTGGTTCTCCTAACCACCAACGACCGCGCGAATATGCTCTTGGCCAATTTAAATGAATACCATCATCTTCTTTTATAATAGCATCTTCCCAATTCCAAGCATCTAATTGTACAATGCTTGACGTTCCAGAAATACGTCCGCCACGTGGCGTAATTTGTGCCATTAATACGCCATTTGGACGCATAGACTCTACAACTTTAGATTCGGTATTATATGCAATAATGCTTCTTACATGCGGATTCATAGCTCCGATTTCATCTTCATCATCACTAGCTCTTACAGCATCTACTTCTACTAAACCTAATGTAGAATTAGGAGCAATAAAGCCAGGATAAACATGTTTGCCTTTTGCATCTATAACTTCGCCTTGTCTGGCTATTTTCATCATAGCACTACCAACAAAAGTGATTTTTCCGTTGTCAAACATGATTAAAGAATTTTTAATCACATTACCGTTACCCATATGCAAGGTAGCACCTTCTATAGAGTAAGCATTAGTTTGTTTTGGTGCTGGTGTTTGCTGTGCTAAACCATAAAGACTCACCAAAAGTGTTAGGATTAATATATTTAGTTTTTTCATTTTTATACGTTTTGATTATACACTTTGTGCTTTTTTAAAACTGATGTTCTACAGAGTCACAGTGTAATAATTCTTTTTCTTTTTTCTCAATTGGCTTCGTCTTTAGTCCTTCGTGTTTTGCTTGAAGCATCATAGTGGTTAATTCATTTTTTTCTTTCTCCATTGCTTCACGAAGTTGTGCATCACGTTCAATATCAAAATAAACTGTACCGTCAATAATTGTTTTTTCTGCTTTAGCATAAATAGATAACGGATGATCTGACCATAAAACCACATCTGCATCTTTACCAACTTTTATACTTCCTACGCGATCATCAATGTGTAATAATTTTGCTGGGTTTAAAGTCACAAACTTCCAAGCGTCTTCTTCACTGATATCTCCGTATTTTACACTTTTTGCAGCTTCTTGGTTTAAACGTCTAGACATTTCGGCATCATCACTATTAATAGCAACCGTTACACCTGCATTGTGCATGATTGGTGCGTTAAAAGGAATAGCATCGTTAACCTCATATTTATATGCCCACCAATCGCTAAACGTAGATCCGCCAACACCGTGTTCTACCATTTTATCGGCTACTTTGTAACCTTCTAAAATATGTGTGAAGGTATTAATGTTAAAGTTGAATTGTTCTGCAACTTTCATTAGCATATTAATTTCACTTTGAACGTAAGAGTGACAAGAAATGAAACGTTCTTTATTTAAAATTTCAGCAAGTGTTTCTAACTCGATATCTTTTCGGTAAGGTTTACCACTTTTCTTTAACGCATCATATTCTTTTGCTCTTTGGAAATAATCCATATAAACTTGCTCAACACCCATTCTGGTTTGTGGAAATCTGTTTCTACTATCATCGCCCCAATTACTTTGCTTTACATTTTCACCTAAAGCAAACTTGATGAATTTTGGAGTGTTTGTGTAAATTAAGTTTTCTGGAGTTTCTCCCCATTTTAATTTAATAATTGCCGAACGACCACCAATTGGATTTGCAGATCCGTGAAGTACTTGGATTGATGTAACACCACCAGAAAGGTTGCGGTAAATGTTAATATCTTCGGCGTCTAAAACGTCTTCTATGCTTACTTCTGCAGTGCTATTATGACCAGCTTCATTAACGCTTGAAGTTGCAATATGCGAATGTTCGTCAATAATTCCAGATGTTAAATGCTTTCCTGTAGCATCTACAATTGTTGCATTACCAGCGCTAAGATTTTTACCGATTTTAGAAATTTTTCCGTTTTTAATTAAAACGTCTGTTTGTTCTAAAATACCTTCGGCTTCATTAGTCCAAACCGTTGCGTTTTTAAATAAAATAGTTTCTTGTTGAGGTAGGCTAGTAAAACCATAAGCCATGTTAGGATAAGTAACAGGGAATAGTTTTGGTGTTTCACTTTCTTTATCTTCGTCTTTATCGCTTTTTTTCTCTTCAGTTTTTTCTGAAGCTTTTTTAGTAGCGTTAAAAGCAAATTCTTTTCCGTTAGGGAAAATTGCTTTTCCTTTTATGTTTTCTGTATCTGAAATTTTTGAAACCACTCTTACAAACTCTTGTTTTGTAGTGTCAATTGTAGAAAAAGTTAGTGTTAACCATTCGTCAGAAAAGTTAATTTTAGAACCTAACTCTTTATCTTCAGTTTTTACTTTAGACTTCAGTTTTTCTATATCACCAGAGATTGATAACTCGTAATCTGTGTTATTTAATTTAAACGTGTAATCTCCACGTAAGTCTTTGGTGTCCATTGGTGTTATTTCGTCTTTAACACCAGTTACCCAGTTTTGATAAATGGTTGTTTCTTTATCAAAAATATCTCCGGAAGTGATTAAAAAGTTAGCATAAGCGCCAGTTTTTAAATGACCTAATTGAGTAGATTTGCCTATGATTTGCGCAGGAATAGTTGTTAAAGCTTCTAATGCTTTAGTTTTATCTAAACCATATTCTATAGCTTTTTGAAGATTAGCCAATAAGTCTTTTTCTTCTTTTAAATCGTGAGTTGTAAAAGCAAAAGTAATATTGTTATCTGCTAATACTTTAGGATTTGAAGGAGCTTGATTCCATGCTTTCAAATCAGCTAAACTAACAGAGCTAGCCATTAATGGATCTTCCATGTCATATGCATCAGGAAAATTTACGGGTACGATAAACTGTGCGTTTGTCGCTTTGATGTCTTTAATCCATTCGTATTCATCACCGCCAGCAACAAAAACATATTGAGTATTAAATTGATCACCAATTTTATCAAAACGAAGTACATTTTCTTTGCTAGAAGCATTAAGAATTTGAATTTCATTTTTATTAGCATTAAACGCTTCTAAAGCGCGATCTTTCTCTTTTATATTTCCTTTTGCGTACCAATCTGCGTCAAGATTTACTTGTCTTAATAATGCCATAGTACCCATTAAAGATGTTGGGTACATTTGACGTGATGTTTTACTTTTTGAAGTCCCGTAAAACTGACCCAGTTTTTCGTCTAATAATCTTGTGGCATCACTACCTTCTGGCGCTAATGTAACTAATACACCAGTACCTTGGATAATTCCGTCGTCAATGTGAGAATTAACAACTCCAAAACCAGCTTTTCTAAGTTTTTCTGCTTTTTTACTATCAAAGTCAAAAAAGTCTAATGCGTTTTGGTCAGGTCTTATGTGGTCGTTCCAATAAAAACCTTCACGACTTGCATCGTATTGAGGTGATCGTCTATTACTTGAAGCGTTTTCAACAGGTTTCATTCCAAAATCGCTATACGTTTCAATAAATGAAGGGTAAATAGTTTTACCACTTACATCTACAGTTACTGCATTTTTTGGGACAGATACATTATTACCACAAGCAACTACTTTTCCGTCTTTAATTAAAAGTGTACCATTATCTACAATTTGTGTTGGAGTAATGTAGATCTTAGCATTTGTAAATGCTGTGTAATTAGAGGTGTTAGTTTTTACACCATCATTTTTAGGAATATATTCTTGTGCAAAGGAATAACTACACAACAATAGTCCTAAAAAGCTTAGGATTTTTCTCATAAGATTAGTTAGTTTAAAGTCTTAAAGAGACTAAAGATAAGTCTTAAAGCAACCCATTCAAAATCAAGGGTGAAATTTTAACTTTTTTAAAGTGTTTTATTTTGTAGGTAATTTACTAGTAATGCCACTACATAGCTGTAGCTTTCCATACCTTTTGCTTGGTTATTGGCTTTTAGATAAGTAGTGTATGTGCTTTTAAAGAAAATTTCTGATGGGTTTTTGTAACTATCCCAAAAGTCTTGTACTTCTTGATAGTTTTTGATAATACCTGGGTTTATAGTTTCAACCAATTCAAAATAAGTATCAGGATTACGTTTGTAGACTTCTCTTAAACAATGTCTAAGTCCAAAAGTGTAACCACAATATTTAAAATAAATATCTGGATTATTTACCGATGCTAAAAAGCCCATAAAATTAGCTTCGTTTTCTAAAGCATAACCCAATTGGTGAGCAATTTCGTGTGCAGAAGTTGTTGGGAATTTATACTCCGGAATTAAATAATCTACCTGAGCTTCGTTAGTTAGCGGATTCAAATAACCGCTAAAACCCATATACGTAAGCGGTAAACTAAAAATAGATTTTTTTAAACTTTTTGGATGGTATTCTAAATGCGGAAATTCTTTTTCTAGCTCTTTATAACCATTAGGAGTTTGTTTTAAAATTTCGGTTTTAGTGTAGGGTAAAACGACTTTTACAGTGTCGTTTTTAGCAAGTTGCAACTGTAAACTGTTAGATTTTTCAATAAGTTTTTTGGTGACAGAAATTAGTTGTTCTGTAGTGTAGTCGTCCTCCAAACCTAAGTTTTTGTGTAAAGGATTACGGTAATAATTAAATCCCCAAAGTAGATGAAATGCAAAATACACAACACCCAAAACAGTACCAACATCTAACAACCATTTTACGGTGTCTTTATAAATACGCTTTCGGTTTAAAACTAACCATCTAAGTATTAAAATCAAGCCAACACCATAAACAAAATCACCAAAACTAAACGGTAACCAACCCAAAATGTATCTAAAGAATTTAGATAAAAACGGATATAAACCGTCGCTATAATAACGGTCTACAAATTCAGGAAAACGTTTGGCAAGTTGCACCAAAATGTAGGTAGGTACAATTAATCCCGTTAAAATTAATTTGGTGTGTTTTCGCATAGACTTCAAAAATAATTAAAATTAGGACCAATCGTTCAGGTTTTTTTAAAAGGTTAGTTCCTGCTGTCCGTTATATCTTTTTTATTTGATCACTTCGACTACGCTCAGTGACCAAATAAAAAAGGATGCCACTTCCATCAGGAGTAGCGACTAAGGTTGGTGTTTTTTTTAAATGGTTTCTTTTTGTCATTCAGAGCGTAGCGAAGAATCTACAAAACATAATGAGTAAAAAGATTCTTCAGTCGTTCCTTCTTCAGAATGACAAAAGATAGATGTCATTTAAAGTTGTCACATTAAGCGCAGTACAAATGAAAGCGAAGAATCTCATAATTTCAACTTAAAAAAGTAATTAATCCATAGTGCATTTTGTACTTTTGTGTTTCAATAAAAATAAAAATATGAGTCAAGACGTAAGAGCCTTAGAGCCTAAAGTATTATGGAATAAATTTGCCGATTTAAACGCTGTACCAAGACCTTCTAAAAAAGAAGAACGCGTTATACAATTTATGAAAGATTTTGGAGCTAAGCTAGGTTTAGAAACTATAGAAGACGAAGTAGGAAACGTAATTATCAAAAAGCCAGCAACAGCAGGAATGGAAGATCGTGTAACCATTGTAATGCAATCGCATTTAGATATGGTACATCAAAAAAATAACGATACCGTTTTTGATTTTGATACGCAAGGTATCGATATGTATGTAGATGGAGATTGGGTAAAAGCAAAAGGAACAACACTTGGTGCAGATAACGGTTTAGGTGTTGCCACCATTATGGCTATTTTAGAAAGTACAGATATACCACATCCAGCAATAGAAGCTTTATTTACCATTGATGAAGAAACTGGTATGACTGGCGCAATGGGATTAAAAGGCGGATTATTAACTGGTGATATTTTATTGAATTTAGACACCGAAGAAGATGACGAAATTGGTGTTGGTTGTGCTGGTGGCGTAGATGTTACTGCAAGACGCACTTATGATGAAGAAGAAACACCAGAATTTAAAACCGGTTATCAAGTTGAGGTAAAAGGATTGCAAGGCGGACATTCAGGAATGCAAATACATGAAGGTTTAGGTAACGCCAATAAAATTATGAACCGTGTGTTATTTGACGGTTTTGAAAACTTTGGTTTACGTATCTCTCAAATAGAAGGCGGAAGTTTACGTAACGCTATACCACGAGAGAGTAAGGCTATTATTGCAATAGATGCTATACATGAAGACGCTTTTTTAGCTGAAATGAAAGAGCAAGCCAATACCATAAAAAAGGAACTTAAAACCATGGAGCCAGATTTAGAGATTTTAGTCACTAAAACTGAGACGCCAGAAAAAATTATGGATTTAGGTGTGCAAGAAGGTGTAACAAGAGCAATTTATGCGGCTTTAAATGGCGTATACCGCATGAGTGCAGATATACCAGAATTAGTAGAAACGTCTAATAATATAGCGCGAGTAACTATAAAAGATGGCGAAATAGAAATTGCGTGTTTAACACGTAGCTCTGTAGAGAGTTCTAAACTAGATTTAGCCAATACTTTACGTGCAACGTTTGAATTAACAGGTTGCGAAGTAGAATTTTCTGGAGATTATCCAGGTTGGACACCAAATATGGATGCATCTATCTTAAAAGTGGTTACCAATGTTTACGAGCGTTTAAACAATGAAAAGCCTCACGTTGCAGCTTGCCATGCAGGATTAGAATGTGGTATTTTAGGACAAAATTATCCAGATATGGAAATGATTAGTTTTGGACCAAATATTAAAGGTGCGCATAGCCCAGACGAGCGTGCACAAATTAGCTCTGCACAAAAATATTGGAAATTTGTGTTAGAAATTTTAAAAGACATCCCAAAGAAATAAGGAAGTAGATAATAATAAAAAAAGCCCAGTTTTAGCTGGGCTTTTTTTGTTTCGTTTAACGGTCTAGTGTATGAATAGTAGCGGATTTATATGTGTTACTTTACAGATTTAAAAACAAAGATAGCAGAAAAGAGGTAAACACAGGGTTTAGCTCTTAACTGCTATTTTTTATATACCATGTTATGAGCTTTTATTCTTCAATAGGTTTTCCATGTTTATTCTTGTTTTCTTCTCCTGGAAAAGCTGAAAGTATAAAATTTACAATGGGAATAAGAAATAAAAACCCATTTTTACCTGTATCTTGAATTCTTCTAAATCCTAAAGAAATTAGAGGTATAAAATATATATAACGATAATAAGTGTCAATTTTATCAATTCCATGAATTTTTTTTGTAAGCACTAAAATAAGTGATATTACAAAGTTTATTAATACAAAATACCAGAATTCTTTAAGACTAGAACGACCTTTAAAATTAAAAACATTAATAAAAGGTTTTAAAAAATATTTATACATAGTTTTTCAATTTTAACAGTTGTCTACTCCACAAGATACAAAATTTGTAGCTACACATCCAAAACCTTCAACAATACAAAGTGCAGTATCTAACCAATTCATAGCATCAATTCTATCTTGAGTACAGTGTGAAAGTCCATCAAAAGTACAATGATAATTTGTCCTTGCTGAGTGCAGAATTATTTTTTTCATAATTTTGTTATTCCTCATTTGAATCAAATACAGGGATTGGATTTTCAGAAATAAAAGATAATTCTACATTGTGTTCTGTGGTGTTTTCTGAAACAGTTTTACTTGTTTTAGAACAAAATTTATTTGTACTTTGGTTAAAGAGTAAAGTGCCACCAGTTTTAAGTTCATTAGTGTAAGTCGTTTCAGTAGGCTCCTCATTTGAACATGAAATAAAAATAGGATTAGGACTAATGAAGTTAAAATTGTTTTGTTCATTTTTTAGTTTTTTATGTGTTTTAGTTTCTAAATCCGAAATCGGCAAGCACTTTAAAGTAATCACAGTTACTACAGTTTGTAGATGTAGTTGTAATTTCTATTTCACCTGAAACATATTCGCTATTAATAGTATAAAAATTATCAAATGTATTAAGTTTTGTAACGAGATTGTTGTTGCCATCAAAAAATTGAATTTGATATACATAAAAATTGTTAGCATTAGTTCCATCTGTCAAATTGTATATTCCGTTAAGTGTATCGATATCCCAATCAACAACTGAAGGAGCTAAAGAACTTATATTTTGTCTAGTTGAAGAGGTGTAAATAGTTGTTGTTCCACTAACGGAAATTCTATTGATTTGAAAATAGAGAGAAGAATAATTTTGAGGAATATCTTTTAAGGTTAATTTTTTAAATTCTAATCTGGTTGGCTGAGTTGTCGTTATCGTTTGTAGTGTTTCAAATTCGTTTGAGCTAGTTTTTAGCTTTATTGTATAATCTGAAACTCGGTTAGCATTAAAAGTTAAATTTTCGGTTGGATAAGTTTCAGTTCCATAATCAGAACTTACTTCCCATATATAATTTCCATTATAATTTGTTGATGTATTTGTTGTTTTTATCTCTGATGAAGCCAATAGATTAGTACTAGTGATATTAAAAGATAAATTAGGGTTTTCTTCATTATTATCCGATGAACAAGAATTTAAAGTAATGATAGAAATAGCTAGTAGTAGTAGTTTTTTCATTTTTTGTTTT
>Ga0105235_100547_pt1 | contig 12369 bp, 6 predicted proteins | sample Virmet3819_2500_FD_90059 | JGI IMG/M metagenome (GOLD analysis project Ga0105235, IMG submission 90059) | Marine viral communities from the Southern Atlantic ocean transect to study dissolved organic matter and carbon cycling - metaG 3819_2500 | ecosystem: Environmental > Aquatic > Marine >... | reverse complement strand
GAACTGAGCAGGCCGTCCTGTTGATTCAGCAAATTGGCTCGGCAGTAAGGTTGAGGTATTGGTCGCAAATACTGTTTTTTCTGGAGCCAGATTGGCCAGTTTTTCATAAAATTCGACTTTAATCTCTGGAATCTCAGGAATGGCTTCAATCATTAAGTCAGCGTCTTTGACTGCTTCTGCAAGATCTGAGGTATAGCTAAGATTATCAAACGTAGTATCTAACTGCTCTTGCGTCGCTCTTAAATCCTTTCTGAAGGCCTTACACATCCAATTAAACTTTGACTTAGCTTGCTCTAGCACCTCGTCACTGATGTCATAAACGATGACATTAAAACCATGATATGCAGCTTGAAAGGCGATTTGATAGCCTAGGACGCCGCTTCCTGCGACAGTTACATTCTTATACGTCATGATGACTCCCTGAAATAATGACTATGATTTTAGAGTTATTATGTGGCTATTGTCAACGCACTGTCATAAATGCTCGGTAGACTTGAGCGTAACTTATATCGTTGTGGTGGATTTGATAAAGCCGCAACCCACCCTTTACGCCACTCTAGCCAAATAGCAAGGTGACTGAACATGACGTTATTGAACAAACCGCTCGCTCATGAAGCCGTAGAAGACTCAAACACGAGCAATAATATCGAATTTCAAACCATCATCAATCGCCGTATGCATCGTCGCCATATCTTAAAAGGCGGTACAGGGCTGACGGCGGCGGCGTTTTTCGGGGCGCTGCCTTTGGTTGGCTGTAGTGACGATGATGACGACAGCCCATCTCGCCTGCCCAGCGACGATGACCAAGCCGCCATCCCAGCACAAGGAAATCTCAAACGTCCCGACACCCTAAAATTCACTGCAGTGGCGCATTCGACAGCCGATACCATGAGTGTGGCGGAAGGCTATCAGGCAGAGATGATATTGCCACTAGGGACACCGCTGATGTCTGGTATCGCCGACTGGAAGGACAACCGTGAGCAGTCCGCTGAGTCGTTTGAGTGGCGTATGGGTGACAACCATGATGGCATGTGGTTTTTTGGCAAAAAAGGCAATACCTACGATGCCAAAGCTTCTAAAAACGGCCTGCTGGTCATGAACCATGAGTATGTCAATAGCAGCGAGCTTAGCCCATTTGGTTATCATGTCATCTCGGATAACAATGCGGCACCCATTTATCAAAACCGTCGTCTGGCCAGTGATGTGCGCCGCGAGGTCAACTGCCACGGGGTCGCTGTCGTTGAGATGACGCGCCGTGCCGATGGGATGGGTTATGAGATGGTCAAGGATTCAAAATACAATCGCCGTATCACCAGCAGTACGCCCGCCCAGCTGACGGGTCCTGTGGCAGGCTCTGATTTGGTCAAGACAAAGTTTGATCCAACAGGGTTGCAGACGCGCGGCATCAACAACAACTGCGGCGCAGGACTGTCGCCGTGGGGTACCTATCTGACGACAGAAGAAAATTTCTTGGGCGTATTTGCGCGTGGTCAAGACGCCGAGCAGCTAAGCGCAGCTCATAACTACGGGCGTGAGCGCTATGGGGCCAGCGAAAACTTCTCTGGCTGGGAGTATCTGTGGCATACGCCTTATGCCAAAGATGAAATCATAGCTGATGAGTTTGTCCGCTGGGATATGACCGCGACAGGCACTGATGCTACTGAGGATTATCGCAATGGCTTTAATACCTTTGGTTACATCACCGAAATCGATCCTTTTGATCGGCACTCAGCACCGCAAAAACGCACGGCACTCGGTCGTTTTGCACACGAAAACTGTGCGTATGCGCCCGTCGAGTCAGGTAAACCTGTGGTGTTTTATATGGGGGATGATGCGCGCGGCGAGTATATTTATAAGTTTGTCTCAAAGGCGCGATGGTCCAATGCAGATATCGGCGGCGGCCTAAAAGCTGGCGACAAATACCTAAATGAAGGCACGCTGTATGTGGCGGTGTTTCACGAAGATGGTCGCGGCGAGTGGCGGCCACTGGTCCATGGACAAAATGGACTTGATGCGAGCAATGCTGAGCTGCCCTTTGCTGGGCAAGATGAGGTGTTGGTCTTTGCGCGCGCTGCTGCCGATGCCTTGGGTGCGACCAAGATGGATCGACCAGAGTGGGTGTCGGTGAGCCCCATGACAGGCGAGGTGTATGTGACCTTGACCAACAACAAATATCGCGGCGAGCGTGAGGATCAGCCTCTCTCAGCAGCCAACCCGCGCAGCTACGAAGCGCGCGGCAAATCCCGCGGAAATGATAATGGTCATATCATTCGCTGGGCCGAAGCAGGCGGTGACCATGCGGCGACTCGCTTTGAGTGGGATATATACTTGTTTGCCGCGCCCAGTGAGCTTACGGCAGAGAACTTATCGCAATTAAACAAAAACAATGACTTGTCATCGCCTGATGGCCTGTACTTTGATCCGCGCGGGGTATTATGGATTCAGACCGATGATGGTGCGTATACCGACACTACCAGCTGTATGCTGCTTGCGGCATTACCGGGCAAAGTCAGCGATGGTACTACCATCACGACGTCAGCAGGACAGCAAACACGCATTGGCATGCCGGCTAGTAACGACAATATCAAACGTTTTTTTGTCGGTCCTGAGGGCTGTGAAGTGACAGGCATCACTATGACGCCAGATTTTAAAACGTTATTTATCAACATTCAGCATCCTGGCAACACATGGGGCGCGGTGGCTGGAGGTAGTACGCCGCGCTCGGCCACCGTGATGATTACTCGCGAAGATGGCGATGTCATATTGGCAGAATCATTTACTTAGAGCGCTTGGATGACTCGGCTACGATAGTGAAGTGGCTGAAATAGTGAACGGCTACGATAGTGAAGTGGCTGAAATAGTGAACGGCTGCGATGGTAAAGCGGCGGCACGGTGATTACAAATACGGATAGTGATGTTAGCTAAAACCGCAAGCGTGAACTGAACCCCATAAGTTGTGTTCAACTTATGGGGTTCAGTTCACTGCGGTGAAAACCACTGATAAGGGTTTCTTAAGTAAAACCACCACCCAAGATCGCTATGACATGCAAAGCGATAGTGCCATCAGCAGCAATATCGAAGGTGACAAAGTCATCGTCCAAGCAGGACAAGATATCAACTTCACAGCCGTCAACGCTATCAGTGATCGTGACACCCAGCTGAGCGCTGGTGGTGACGTCAACATTCTAGCCGCTGAGAATACCTCTAGTGAAAACTCGTTTAGTCAAACCAAAAAATCAGGACTGTTTGGCGCTAGTGGCGGCACAGGCTTCACCATCGGTAAGCAACAAATCGATGATAGCAATACTAAAACCGAGACCCAATATGCAAGTAGCAAGGTTGGCGCTATCGACGGTAACGTCATCATTGATGCTGAGCGCAACTACCAGCAGACAGGCAGCAACCTTGTCGCAGGTATGGGCGCTGATACTGGTAAAGATATCAAAGATGCCAATCGTGGTAATACAGTGGTACGCGCGCAAGACATTAATATTGACAATAATATAAATGTCACTACCAGTCAAAGCGAGCAAAAGTTTAAGCAGACGGGTCTGACTGTTTCTGTTTCTAATAGTTTAGTGGATAATGTCAACGCTATTAGAGATCTAGAAGAGGCTGCTGGTAACACAGGCAGTACACGTATGAAAGGTATAGCAGCGATCAGCGGCCTTTTAAAAGCACAAGCACTTGCAGAGCAAGCACAGGAAACACTTGGTAGTATTCAAAATGGAGTGGGCAACACCCGTATCCAAGCCACCATCGGTAGTCAAAAGAGCCAATCGAACAGCAGCAGCTATACGGAGAAGAGTAAAGGTTCAAGTATTGATACTAACAACCTAGCCCTGATCGCCACAGGGGCAGGGCCAGACAGCAATATCAACATTAATGGCAGTAATCTCACCGTCAGCAATGATGCCTTATTCCAAGCAGACAATGACTTAAACGTCAATGGTGTCGCGCAAAATAGTAATACCCGTAATACTAATAAAAGCTCAAGTGCCGCCATTGAGGGTTATGCCAGCTTTGGTCAAAACACTAGTGCAGGTATCACTGCCAGTGCCAGTCGTGGCAAAGGCCATGCCAACAGTGACAGCACTACCTATGCCAACATCCAAATCAACGTTGGCAGCACCACCACATTTGATATCGGTAATGATGTCAACATTAAAGGCGGCATAATCAACATCAATCGCGCCCAAGGACAAATCGGTGGCGACGTCAACATCGAGTCGCTACAAGACACCGCTACCTACGATAGCAATCAAAAGAACATGGGCTTTAGTGCTGATATTGATTTATACAAAGGCACAAGCTCTAGCCTATCGGTCAATGGTGGCAAGACGAACCTTCATGCCGACTATCAAGCAGTCGGTGAGCAGTCAGGCATCTTCACAGGCGATAGTGGCTTTGATATTGCCGCTGGCGGTAAAACCACGCTTATAGGCGGTGCAATCACCACCACCGAAGCCGCTCGTGATGCTGGACGTAACCATTACACCAGTGCAGACGGTATCAAGACGCAAGATATTAATAACACCACCAGCTATGACGGTAATGCCATCCAAGTGGGTGTGAGCATCGGTAGTACCGATAATAAACCCCAAGCCAGTATGAACGGCTTAGGTTATGGCAGCGATAGTGACAGTGATAGCAGTGTCACGCGTGCTGGTATCACAGGTATTGCAGGCAGTCAAGACATCACGACAGACAACCGTGCCGAGTATGCAGGCATCCTTGAGAATAGCTTTGATGCTGGTCAAGTCAATGAGGAGTTAGGAGCGCAGACGCAGATAACGCAGGAGTTTGGCAAGGAAGCGCCAAAGGCAGTGGCTGAGTTTGCACAACACCGTATTAATGCTATAAAAGCCAATCCTGATTTGAGTATAGACGAAAAGCTTACAGCGATTGCCAAATGGGATGAAGGCGGAATCTATCGAGTAGCGGCTCATACGGCACTTGGCGCATTAGGTACAGGCAGTGTTGAGGGTGCATTAACCACAGGTGGCGTAGCTACTGCTGCGCCTACACTAAATGATGTGCAAGCTAAGCTAGCTAAAGCGCTGACTGATAAAGGCATGAATGCAGATATTGCTAATGGCACGGCAAGTGGTGTCATCAGTTTGACACTATTAGGTACAGGTGCTGCTGCTGGATTAGATACATCGAGTACAGTGACTGCGACTAGTATGATGCGAATAATAGACAGCTGCATCCTGAAAAAGGTGAATATTGGGTTGTCGAACAACTCTACAAGCCAATTTGGTCACCCAAAATGCCGCTTATGAGCAGCTGATTGCCGATGTAGAAAAGGTCGCCACGCGCTCGACCGCCCCGATTTTGCTATTGGGCGCGACAGGGGTAGGCAAGTCGCAGCTGGCACAGCAAATCTATGCGCTCAAAAAAGCCAAAGCCAACAATGCCGCACAAAGCAAATACGCACTGGGGGCATTTGTGGAAGTCAACTGCGCCACCTTGCGCGGTGATACTGCCATGAGCGTGCTGTTCGGTCATGTCAAAGGCGCGTTTACGGGTGCCGCGTCCAGCCGAGAGGGGTTGCTTAAATCGGCGGATGGCGGCTTGCTGTTTTTGGATGAAATTGGCGAGCTGGGGCTAGACGAGCAAGCGATGCTCCTCACCGCCCTTGAGGCGCAGCGCTTTTATCCGCTTGGGAGTGACACCTCGATTGACGTGTCGTTTCAGCTGATGGCGGGGACAAACAAGGACTTGCGCCAAGCGGTCGCGGATGGCGAATTCCGTGCCGACTTGTTTGCGCGCCTGAACACGTGGACGTTTTTTTTACCATCGTTAAAAGACCGTATCGAGGACTTGCCTGCCAATATTGATTACGAGCTGGCGCGTCTGGGCAGTGAGCAGCAGTACCAGTACCGCTTTGAGCCTGCCGCACGCGCGTATTATGAAGCTTTTGCCATGAGTGCGGACGCCACGTGGCAGGGCAACTTTCGTGATTTAAGCGCCAGCATGACGCGCTTAACGACATTGTGCGAGGGCAAAGTGATTCGTATGCCCGATGTTAAGGCAGAAATCACCCGCCTCAAACATCTGTGGGCATTGCCCAATAGCGCGCAGCATCAGGCAGATAATGCGTATGCGCCCAGCTTAAACGAGCAGCAAGCGCACGCGGATACGGTGCTGAGTCGCGATCTATCAAGCGACGACAAAGCCGCGCTTGACCCCTTTGACGCGGTGCAGCTGGCGTATGTGATTGAGGTCTGCTATCAGCACAGCAGCCAAGCGGCGGCAGGGCGCTATCTGTATGCCAACTCCAGAAATAAACTGAAAAGCAATAACGACAGCGACCGACTGCGTAAGTATCTGCTAAAGTTTGGGCTAAGGTTTGATGAGCTGAAGTTTGATGGATTGGATAATGGCTTTAATCAGTCAGTAGGTCAATATAGATAATAAGCCTATAAAAGTACATGAAAAACGCTGCTAATTTCATTTCAAAAAACGATGACGTATTTGGTCGTATCGCTATCTAGAATGTCACAGAAAAATATTAAATCAGCCACCCAAACAGGTGGCTTTTTTATGTCTGATAAAACAGTTGGGTGTGAGGCCGCTTATAAAACTAGTGCTTTAGCAGTAGTAGGCTTCTTTGTCTTTTAGCGCGTCTTGCAAATAAGCAACCAATAATTTGAGCTTTTGATCGGGCTGTTTTGATTTGGGATACACCGCAAACATCCCCATACGCTTGCGGGTAAAATCTTGCAAAATTTGGGTTAAAGTCTGGCGCTGAAAGGCTTTATACACTAGTGCTTGCGGCAAAAAAGCAATGCCCAAATCACTCAGCGCAGCATGTTTGATCGCGCTTAAATGATTGCTATGGAAGCGGCCACTGACGGGCAGCAGCAGCTCAGCACCATCCTCATATAACGGCCACAAGTCGCTACTGGTGTTATCAAATTTATAGATGAGGCAATCATGATTTTGCAGTTGGGCGGGGGTTTGCGGCGTACCATATTTGTTGAGGTAATTTTGGGTGGCGCAAATCACCCATTGACTGTCTATCAGACGTTTGACAATCAAGGAGGAGTCTTCAAGCTCCGCCGTTCGGATGGCCAAATCAAAGCCATCTTCGACCAAATCAATCAAACGGTTGGTGATGTATAGCTCTACGGTTATCTCAGGATATTTTTTACAAAATTCAGCGATAGCCGTGCTGAGTAGTAAGTCAGAAGAGACCACAGGGGCGGTGACGCGGATATGGCCTTTCATGTTTTCGCCATAGCCTATGACAGTATTTTCCGCTTCTTGAATGGCAAGCTGAGCCAATTTGGCTTTGTGATACAGCGTTCGGCCGGCATCGGTCAAGCTGAGTTTTCGGGTGGTTCGGTAGAGCAATTGTGCATTTAAGTTGGCTTCTAGGCGCGCGATACGTTTGCTCACTACAGAATTGGTCAGCGCCAGTTTGTCAGCAACTTTGGAAAAAGAGCCTTCATCGACCACCAAAACAAACAAAACCATGTCATCAGCTTTAATCATACCGATTCTCTAATCAGGGTAATATATTTCGTATTATAGCAAAAAAGGAAAATAACCTTGTCTGATCATGCCGTTTATCTTTGCACTTGTAAAGCGTAGAATTAGAGTGTGTGAATTCTACCCTAAGCACAATGAGGCTGTTAATCTGAGCGATTGAGTGGCTGTATGTAAGGACTGTGTTTAAGGGCGGCGTTTAAGAGTGGTGTTTAAGGATGCACAGACGATAACAGGGAGAGGGAATTTTGAATCAGACTGTCTATGGGCTACTTGCCCTATTGCCAATCATACTCAGTGGCGTATTTCTTATTGGTCTACAATGGTCGGCCAAAAAAACCATGCCGATCATTTTGGCGGTGACTGCCGCGCTCGCACTTTTTATTTGGGACATGACGTTTAACCGCGTGTCGTCCTCTATTCTTCAAGGGACCGTGATTACGATATCGGTATTGTGGATCGTATTTGGTGCCCTGTTCTTATTAAATACTCTAAAACACACGGGCGCTATTGCAGTGATTCGCGCAGGTTTTATCAACGTATCGCCTGACCGCCGAGTGCAAGCCATCATCATTGCATGGTGTTTTGGTACGTTTTTGGAAGGTGCATCGGGCTTTGGCACACCGGCTGCAATTGCGGCACCGCTGCTGGTCGCGATAGGGTTCCCTGCATTGGGTGCGGTGCTTATGGGGATGATGATCCAAAGCACGCCCGTATCGTTCGGGGCGGTCGGTACGCCGATTGTCATTGGGGTGAATAAGGGTCTAGATACCGTGGCCATCAGTGCGCTGCTGGCGCAAGAAGGCATGCAATGGGAAGAATTTTTACAACTGATTACCACCCAAGTGGCGATCATTCACGGTGTGATTGGGACGTTTATGCCGCTGCTGATGGTGATGATGCTCACCCGCTTTTTTGGTAAAAATAAAAGCTGGAAAGAAGGCTTAGCCATTTGGCCCTTTGCCATCTTTGCAGGGTTGGCCTTCACTGTACCTTACACTTTAACGGGTATTTTCTTGGGTCCTGAATTTCCATCGTTGATTGGTGGACTGGTCAGTGTGGCGATTGTCATTCAGGCGGCTAAAAAAGGATTTTTGGTACCAAAGACCACGTGGGACTTTGAAGCCAAAAGCAGCTGGCCAAGCGATTGGATGGGTAAACTGGTGGTCAGCAAAGAAGATGTGGCCACCCCAGCAGGCAAGACCATGTCTACGCTGATGGCATGGTTTCCTTACTTGCTAGTGGCGCTGTTACTGGTGTGTTCGAGAATGTTTGCTGACTTTAAGGACTTGCTCAGCAGCGCCACGCTAGACTTTAATACGATTTTGGGCGAGGCCGATATCAGTGCAGGTTTTAGTCCTTTATACTTGCCCGGCGGCCTGTTGTTAATCAGCGCCTTAATTGCAGCTTTTGTGCAAACTAAAAATCCAACGCGTGCGCTGGGTGATGCTTTGAGCGAATCAAGCAAAACCGTCTTAAGCGCTGGGTTTGTGCTTATTTTTACCATCCCTATGGTTCGGATTTTTATCAACTCTGGGGTCAATCTATCCGATGTCGCGAGTATGCCAGTTGCCAGTGCTGAGTTGTTTGCAGGCACGTTTGGCAGCGCCTTTCCGCTGATCAGCTCAACCATCGGTGCCCTAGGTGCGTTTATCGCAGGCTCGAATACCGTGTCAAACATGATGTTTAGTCAGTTCCAGTATGAAGCGGCCATGAGCTTGCACATCTCGCCCTCACTCATCATCGCAGCACAAGCGGTTGGCGCCGCGGCGGGTAACATGATTGCCATTCACAATGTGGTGGCCGCATCAGCAACCGTTGGGCTGCTTGGGATGGAGGGCGCGACGCTGAGACGCACCATCTTACCAACCATCTATTATGTGTTGTTCAGTGGCATCATCGTTATGGCAGCCATTTATCTCTTTGGCGTTCAAGGACCGCTAACCTTATGAATGCACAGTAAAAAAAAGAGCAAGTAATGAACCGTTATCGATCGACCGCCTCCTATACAAGCCAGCTACCATCAGATCAGGTGTTGGTTAAATTGACCAAAATACTGGGCGCTGCCAATATACAGGCAGATCCAGCAAAAAATGAGCACTACCGCATGGGCTGGCGCTCAGGCGGCGGTAGCGCGCTGGCAGTGTTGTTTCCGCAAACGCTGCTTGAGATTTGGCAATGTCTGGAAGTGTGTGTTGAGGGCAACTGTATCATCATCATGCAGGCGGCCAAAACAGGTCTGACAGAAGGCTCAACGCCCAGCGGTGATGACTACGACAGACCCGTGGTAGTGATCAATACACTGGCGATAAATAAGTTGTATTTGATCAATGATAATGAGCAAATTATCAGCCTACCGGGTACGACTTTGCATCAATTGCAGAACGAGTTAAAAGCGGTCAATCGAGCGCCGCACTCGGTGATTGGCTCATCGACTTTGGGCGCGTCAATCGTCGGCGGTGTTTCCAATAATTCAGGCGGCGCGCTGGTCAAACGAGGCCCTGCTTACACAGAGCTGTCGCTGTTTGCTCAGATTAATGAACACGGTCAGCTGGTACTGGTGAATCATTTAGAGGTCGATTTGGGTGATACGCCTGAAGAAATCCTCACCAATTTACAAAAGGGCTATTTTGACAAGTCACAGTTATCTCAAAGCAACAAACTGGCCTCAGACAAAGAGTATGTCGCCCGAATACAGGATGTCAATGCCGACACGCCGAGCCGCTTTAATGCGGATAAGCGCAGGCTGTATGAAGCCAGTGGCTGTGCAGGCAAGTTGGCCGTTTTTGCCGTTCGCCTGGATACGTATCCCACCGCGACCAAAGAGCAAACCTTTTATGTCGGTAGCAATAGTGTGCAGGAGTTGGCACTACTGAGACGACAAATACTATCGAGCTTTAAAAACGTCCCTGAAGTGGGCGAATATATGCACCGTGATATATTTGATGTGTCTGCCAAGTACGGCAAAGACACCTTTTTGAGCATCAAGCATCTGGGTACCAATGCTTTGCCCAAGCTGTTTTCTATCAAAGGCAGTATTGATGCCAAACTGAGTAAATGGTCATGGGTGCCCAATCATTTGACCGATAAAGTCATGCAAATGATCGCCCAAGTATTGCCGCAGCATTTGCCCAAGCGCATGCTGGAATACCGCAACCAGTATGAGCATCACCTGATTATCAAAATGAGCGATGAGGGCATCTATGAGGCACAGTCTTTTTTAGAGTCGTTTTTTGCAGACTCAGAAACGGGCAGTTATTTTACCTGTACGCAAGCCGAGTCGGAGAGTGCCTTTTTGCACCGTTTTGCTGCGGCAGGGGCCGCCATACGTTATGAAGTCATGCATGAAGAGACCGCCGGAGAGATACTGGCGCTCGATATTGCTATCCCGCGTAATACGCTTGATTGGCTGGAAAATTTGCCTGAGAGCATCACTCAGCACTTAGAAAAAAAGCTGTATTACGGTCACTTCTTTTGTTATGTGTTTCATCAAGATTATATTTTAAAAAAGGGCAGTGATGCCAAGCAGGTCAAAAAGATGATGCTTGAGCTATTAAACAAGCGCGGTGCCAAATACCCTGCTGAGCATAATGTCGGCCACTTATATGAAGCCGAACCTGATTTGCAGCAATTTTATGAGCGCCTAGATCCTACCAATACTTTTAACCCTGGTATCGGTCAAATGCCAAAAACCAAACGCAACTGCGCGTGCTGTTTATAGCCATTTATAATGGTGATGAGGCTTGAAGTGACAGTCGCTTACTTTTACGCATCACCACCGCCAATCCGCTCCGCCAATGCCTGCAACCTCCACCATGTCAAAGTCGCTCGACCAAAATACTTATTGTGATAATATCTTACATTCATTGACCTTTATGGCCTGTAAATATTATTCAATTGAATAACACAATGTAAATTGTAGTAAAATAAAATTTAACTCGTATTTGGGCACTGTATTTTTATAGTGTTTTTACCTCTACTCAAGCCCTTCTCAGAACAAAAAAAACTATGTTTGTTCGTTGAGAATCTATTCTTATTACGTCTGCTATTGTCGTTTTTGAATTTCTACGTATTGTTTCTACTGCTTATTCTCTGCATAATATAAGGAGATTACTGTCCTAATCTCTGCATATCTCTGGGGAACGTATGAAGCATACTACTTATATTCATGAACATCCAAACTGGACTGAATGGCAATGGTCGGACAAAAAGCTATTGCCACTCGTCAGTCGTGTGCGGATATTACAAGGCCGTTTACTAGGAAAGCTGCTAACACTAGGGTTCGATCTGAACGTTGAGGCACAATTAGATGCGGTGACCTTAGAGATTATCAAAACTTCTGAGATAGAAGGTGAGACACTAAATGATGAGCAAGTTCGTTCTTCAGTTGCACGGCATTTAGGGTTAGATAATGCCAGTATGCCAACGACTACTCGTGAGATCGATGCCGTGGTAGAGATGATGCTAAGTGCCACCTATCGTTATCAACAGCCGCTATTGTTCGATGACTTACTCGGATGGCATCGAGCATTATTTCCAGATGGATATAGTGGGCTTTATCGTATTCAAGCAGGCAGTATCCGTGATGATAGTAAAGGGCCTATGCAAGTAGTGTCTGGTAGGTATGGTCGCGAGCAGGTTCATTTTGTTGCACCCAGTGCGGATAGGTTGCCAGATGAGCTAGACAAATTTTTATTATGGTTTAATACTTCGTCAAATAAGCAAGACGATATAGATTTGGTCATAAAAGCAGGTATTGCTCATTTATGGTTTGTGACTCTGCATCCATTTGATGATGGAAATGGACGACTAACACGAGCACTCACAGAACGAATGCTCGCGCAAAGTGATAACAGTGCCCAACGCTTTTAT
>Ga0105235_100541_pt1 | contig 12481 bp, 11 predicted proteins | sample Virmet3819_2500_FD_90059 | JGI IMG/M metagenome (GOLD analysis project Ga0105235, IMG submission 90059) | Marine viral communities from the Southern Atlantic ocean transect to study dissolved organic matter and carbon cycling - metaG 3819_2500 | ecosystem: Environmental > Aquatic > Marine >... | reverse complement strand
TATTAATATTATTAAGCATGTCTAGTAATTTAGGCGAAAGCTTTAGCGATGTAATTTTACCAAAAACCATTTATGTTATGATTGGTTTTATTATCGCACAATTAGTAGATAACTTTTTTAGTCAACCTTTTATTTTCTCTAAAAGCGTAAAATCTCATCCTTTAGAAATCTTTTTAGTAATCATTATTGCTGGACTAATTTCTGGTATTGTTGGGTTAATTATAGCTATTCCAGTTTATACTGCCATAAAAGTTATTGCTAAAGAATTTTTAAGTGAATATCGTGTTGTAAACAAACTTACAGAAGGTTTAAATGATTAGTTTCAATAAAATAATATTAAATATTGAAATTCAAGAATTTATAAAAAATAATATTAATTCAAATATCTCTGAATTAATATTGAGAGGCCTACCTTTTTCTTCTGAAATTTCTTCTGAAATTATTAATCAAATTGAAGCCAAAAACCGTTGCAAAAACAAGCTGAATACTTGGTTTGAAACTGATAATATTTACTATCCAAACAAGCTTAATATTGAGCAAACCTCTTCTGAAATTACCGCCAAACACAAAGCTTCTTTAATTAATGGAAGTAGATTAATTGATGTTACTGGCGGATTTGGTGTAGACTGTTTTTGCTTTGCTAAACAATTTGAAAGTGTAACACATTGTGAACTTAATACCGATTTATCCAAAATTGTCGCTCATAATAACGCTGTTTTTAAAATTGAAAATATAGATTGCTTTGCCGATAACGGAATAGAACACATCATAAAGAACGATACTATATACGACTGGATTTACATTGATCCATCACGTCGTAACGATGCAAAAGGTAAAGTGTTTATGCTATCTGATTGTTTACCTAATGTTCCGCAACATTTAGATAATCTATTCAAAAAAACTAATAACATCATGATTAAAACATCACCGTTATTAGACATTTCTTTGGGTATAAAAGAACTTGATTTTGTAAAAGAAATCCATTGTGTTGCGGTTAATAATGAGGTCAAAGAACTGTTATGGATTTTAGACAAAGGTTTTGACCAATCGGTTAAAATTATAACTACAAATATTAAAAAAGATAAAAAACATAATTTCGATTTTTATTTAGATGAAGAAGCTAATGCAACGGTTAATTATAGTAAGCCACTAACCTATTTATACGAGCCAAATTCGGCAGTATTAAAATCTGGTGCGTTTAATAGTGTTGCAGAGCAGATAAACGTGTTTAAATTGCATAAACACTCGCATTTATACACAAGTGAACAATTAAAAGATTTTCCTGGAAGACGCTTTAAAATTGAAACAATTGCGCCTTACAACAAAAAAAAGTTTAAACAGCAATTTAAACTAGATAAAGCTAATTTTACGACTAGAAATTTTCCTGAAACTGTTGCACAATTAAGACAAAAACTTAAGGTAAAAGATGGCGGAACTGACTATTTGTTTTTTACTACAGATATAGACAACAACAAAATTGTAATACACTGCACAAAAGCTTAAATTTTAAAAATCGAATCTTCTGTAAACACAATATTAGTGTTTTTTTTATCCGTTTTATTAGTGTTTAAACCTGTAAACTTACTAAAAGCTGGCAATACGATATGATTATCAAACACTTGATAACATGGTAATTTTATAAACTGTTTGCCTTTTCCTTTCAGCACATATCCTGGATGAATATGTCCTGAAATATAAAATGCATCGTCTTCACATTCATTTAAATCATGAACAAAAGTAAATGGATCTAATTTTAAGCTTGGTTTAAAAATGTCGATATTTAAGTCTTCGTATAATGTAGCTGAAAGTCTGTCGTGATTACCAATAATTAACTGCAATTTCAAGTTATCAAATTGCAACAACCAATCTTTAAAATAGTCTATATCTGTATTAAATTCTGCGTGAAATAAATCACCGACTATGATTAGTTTTTCAGCTTTAAAATGATCTATTAAAGCCTTTAAATGCTGTAAATCTTCAATTAAAACAGATTGACTAATTGGTATACCATTTTTTCTAAATGTAGCCGATTTGCCAATATGCAAATCACTTAAAACTAATGCATTTTGTGTATTCCAAAATAGAGCACGTTGGTTGGTAAACACTAAATTTTGATTGGCAAATTTTAAACTAATCGTCGCTAATTGTTTCATGCTTCAAATTTAAGTATCTGTTTTTTAATGCGCTCGATACGTTTTTGTAAATCTTCGTTTGTCATTGTACCTCTTAAACCATCTACTTTTAACGGAAAACTCAATGGTGTAAACGATTTTGAATACTTGATAATAATCTCACTGTTTTTAATTCTATTAAAAGCTTCACGTAATCTCACTTCTTCTAATTCTTGATTAAAAACTTCGGTATAAGCTTGTCTGATTAATAAGTTAGAAGGCTCATTTTCTTCTAAAACTCTAAAAATCAAACCAGAAGACGATTGCAAACTTTTATTAGTTTTGCGTTGTCCTGGTTGCGATTGCACAACCAAACCAGCAATAACTGCTATATCTCTAAATTTTCGGCTAGCCATTTCACTAGCATTTATACTCGCCACAACATCTTCCATTAAATTCTCAACAGATAATATTTGATGAATTTTAGCCTCATCTAAAGGTAATTCTTGATCGCTTAATAATTCAAAACCATAGTCGTTACAGGCAATACTAAAGGTTAACGGTTTAAATTTACTAATGCGATATGCCATTAATGCAGCGAAAATCTCGTTAACCAATCTGCCTTCAAACGGATACATAAATAGATGAAATCCGTCTTTTGTGGTGATTAATTCGACTAAAAACTGATTAGCTTTAGGTATTTGTGACGCTTTATTTTGACGTTGCAATAACGGTCTTAAAAACTTTAGTTCTTTTTCGGATGTTTTAGCAAGTAAAGCATCGCTTAACTTTAACCTTAAAAAGTGCGTCAAATACGATGTTAATGGTAACGAGCCGCCTTTCCAACTTGGTGTAATGGCTTTTTTTGATTTACTTAAAGTTACCAAAGCTGTCATATCTTTAATTTGCTTTAGTTGTAATACGCGACCAGCCAAAACAAAAGCATCGCCTTTTTTTAGTTTTGAGATAAAAAACTCTTCAATCATACCAATATATCCGCCAGAAAAGAATTTTACCATTAACATAGCGTCACTAACAATTGTACCAATATTCATACGATGTAACATGGCTATTCGTCTACTTTTTACCTTAAACAAACCATCTGTATCTAAAATTACTTTATGAAATTCTTCATAAGACGATAAGGTGTTACCACCTTTTGTTATAAAGTGAATTGCCCAATTAAAATCGTCTTCGGTTAAATACGAAAAAGCATGTGTCTGTTGTAAAATTTTAAAAACTTCGTCCTTTTTAAATCCTTCACCAACAGCTAAAGTGACTAAAAATTGTACCAAAACATCGTAAGCCAAAACAATTGGTGATCGTGTTTCGATTTGTTGTTGTTTTACTGCTTCTTTAACTGCAGCAACTTCAATTAATTGTAAAGAATGCGTAGGAACAAAATATATTTTAGAAGTCTCGAAAGGCGAATGACCGCTACGACCAGCACGTTGTAAAAAGCGCGCTATACCTTTAACAGATCCTATTTGAATGACACAATCTACAGGCTTAAAATCGACACCAAGATCTAAAGAACTGGTACAAATTACCGCTTTTAAAATACCTGAAGCGATGGCGTCTTCAATAAAATTACGTTGTTTTTTATCAATAGATCCATGATGAATAGCAATTAAACCAGCTAAATCTGGCGCTTCTTCAAGAATGATTTGATACCATAATTCACTTTGATTTCTTGTATTGGTAAATATTAACGTCGTAGTATTTTCATAAATTATCGGTATAATTTTAGAGCTCATTGTTCGACCTAAATGTCCTGCCCAAGGAAGTGTTTCGACTTGGTCTGGCAAGACTGAAATGATGTCGATTTTCTTCTTTGATTTCGCTTTAATTTGAATGGTTTTTAACTCCTGATAAGGTATTAAAACCTGCTGAGCTTCATCTAAATTACCAATGGTTGCAGTGATTCCCCAAATTTGAAGTTTTGGCGATAACTGTTTTAATCTTGCTATAGCTAATTCAGTTAAAACACCTCGTTTATTACCCAATAACTCGTGCCACTCGTCTACCGCAATGCAATTAAGATGTTTAAACCAACGTGAATTTTTCTTTTGTGAGAACATTAAATGCAATGTCTCTGGCGTCGTGATTAACACGTCTGGCATTAAGCGTTCTTGCTTGCGTTTAATATTAGTTGGCGTATCACCATTTCTAACTTCAATTTGCCAATCTAATCCAATATCTTCAACCGCATTTGACATTGCTTTGGCCAAATCTTTAGCTAAGGATCTAAGCGGACTAACCCAAATTAATTTTAGTCCTTTTTTATAGGCTTCTGGATGATTTAAATAATCGATAACAACCGCTAAAAACACCGAAAACGTTTTACCAAAACCAGTCGGAGCTATAACTAAACCAGAATGTTTAGTGTAATATTTAGACCAAGTTGTATACTGAAAATCAAATGGTTGCCAATCGTTTTGATGCATCCAATTTTCAATAATTTTATAACCAGTAGAATTTTTAAACTTAGACATCTAACGGATTTGTAATGAGTTGTTTAACAGTTTCTATAGTATCAATTTCTGAAACTGGTTTATCTTTTCGCCAGCGTTTTATTCTTGGAAAACGCAGTGCTACTCCACTTTTGTGACGTTTACTAAAAGCAATACCTTCAAAAGCAATCTCAAAAACTAATTCTGGTTTTACGGTTCTTACAGGACCAAATTTTTCGATAGCATTTTTATTAACCCACCTAGAAATTTCGGTAATTTCATCGTTTGTCAAGCCAGAATAGGCTTTAGCAACGGTAACTAAACCGTCTTCTGTTTTTACTGCAAACGTATAATCTGTGTATTTGCTACTTCGCCTACCGCTACCTTTTTGTGCGTAAATCATTACAGCATCAATGGTTAAAGGGTCTACTTTCCATTTCCACCAATCGCCTTTTTTACGACCAACATGATATTCAGATTGTTTTTGTTTCAGCATTAATCCTTCGCTATTATGCAATCGGGCTTCATTTCTTATCACATCTAATTCTTCCCATTTATCAAATTGAATGACTTCTGAAAGTTTAAAGTTTGGTTTTGATAATTGATTATCACTATAGAGTTGCTCAAGCGTATTTCGTCTAAACTTAAGGCTTTTTGCTCTTAAATCTTCATTATTAATTTCTAAAATATCGTAAGCAAAAAAGCCAATTGGTACGTCTTGTAATAGTTTTTTTGAAATGGTTTTTCTATTTAATCGCTTCTGTAAATCGTTAAATAATAACACAGATTGATCTTTAACAGCTAGGATTTCGCCATCTAAAACAAAATCTTCTTTTATGGTTGAAACAATTTCAACTAGCTCCGGAAATTGTTTTGTGACCAACTCTTCGCCTCTTGACCAAATGTAAATTTCGTTATTTCGTTTTACAATTTGACCTCTAATTCCGTCCCATTTATATTCGACTTGCCAGTCTGAAACTGAGCCTAATTCGTCAAGATTTTTCTCTAAACTATACGCTAAACAAAACGGATAAGGTTTTGAATTATCGTAATTGATATGCGAACCATTTATTAAGTCTTCAAAAGAAATAGAATTGATGTCCCATTGCCCAATAATACTATGCATCAATTGATTGGCATCGATATTAGTCAGTTTTGAAAGTGCATTTACTAAAGTTTTTTTAGATACGCCAATTCTAAAACTTCCACCAATTAACTTATTAAAAATAAAGCGTTGTTGCGTATCTAAATGTCGCCAAGCATTTAACACGTAGGCTTTTTTTTCATCATCAGATTTAGTTGAAAGTTGCTTAAGCTCGTCCATGTAAATATGTAACGGTTTATCAATTGTATTAGAAGGTTCTGGCAATAATAAAGATAAGGTTTCTCCTAAATCACCAACTGTGCTGTAAGATTCTAAAAACAACCATTCTGGTAAATCTGTTTCTTCAATGCACCACTGTTTTAATAAAGATGTTTTTACAGGTCTTTTAGGTCTTTTTCCTGTAAATAAAGCAATTAGCCAGAGTTTATCTTTATCTAAAGCAGTTTCAAAAAAATTGACTAATGCGTCTAATTTGGCATTAGTTTTATTGGTGATTTCTAATGAATTTATGAGTTGCGAAAACTGTTTCATTAGCTAGCAGTTGTTAATTTTTGGTCTTTGGCGTCTTCGTTGTCTTCTGTACCATATTCCGTGACAACCTCTTGACTTTCTATACCAATTTCATTTAAATACTTTGAAAATACAGCTTGCGAACCATGAGTGACGTAAACTTTCTCTGCTTCGGTAGCTTTAACAGCAGAAAGTAGTCCGTTCCAATCTGCATGATCACTTACTGCAAAGCCAGCATCTACGCCTTTCCAACGTCTATTTCCTCTTATTTGCATCCAACCAGAGCAAATTGCAGTTGCTGCATTAGGAATTTTTTTAAGTAGTTTAGAACCCAATAAAGCTGGTGGAAGAATTACGATTTTATTTTGAATGTCTTTTTTATTGAAATCTGAAGTGATAAGTTTTGATTTTGGTAAAACAATTCCAGATTTAGAAATTGCTTGATTTAAATTGTTTATTGCTGAATGCACATAAACCTCATCAATTCCATCTACTAAAGACATAATTCTTTGCGCTTTACCCAAAGAGTAACCAAAAAACACACTAGTTTTATTTTGTTTTTGGTTATTTAAAACCCATTGCTGTAGTTGAGATTGTAATTCGGCTTCTGCCTTCCAACTGTAAATAGGTAAACCAAAAGTACTTTCTGTAATAAACTCATGACACTTAACAGGCTCAAATGGTGTCGTTAAAAAATCTGGATTAGTTTTGTAATCTCCAGAAAACACAACAACTTTTCCTTTATATTCTAGCTTTATTTGAACAGAACCAATAATATGTCCTGCAGGAAAAAATGAAACTTTTACACCATTTATAGTTTTTGTTTGGTTGAAATTTAAAGTTTCTATCGAAATGTCTTTTCCTAAACGATGAAGTAGTATGTTTTTTGAATCCTGATGACACAGATAATGCTTATTTCCCCATCTTGAATGATCTGCATGACCGTGAGAAATTATAGCATAATCTACAGGATACCATGGATCTAAATAAAATTTTCCTGGTATGCAGTAAATACCTTTTTTAGTGAATTTTATGAATTTCAAGCGTTTTTATTTACAAAATACAACCAAAATCATAAAATTATAGTAGACTTAACTAATTTTTAACCAGAAACAAAAAAGCCTTACTAAAATTAGTAAGGCTTTTTGTGATCGCGACAGGATTCGAACTAAATTTCAAATCCCCTTTATTTATAGGCTTTCACTAATACTTTCAAACTATGTTGACCGAATTGTGTATTTACAATTTGACTTTCAATCTTATTGTAAAGATAAGCATTTCAAAAGAGTAAAACTAACTAAACACTACTAAAACTTATGATTAATCTATTAAGTATTTGTTGACAATTTCCTCTTCTATTCCGCTGTATTCAACAAACTCTTTGATTGTGATAAATTGATATGACTCCTTTCCAAAGTAGTTTCTAATATCATTTAAAAGCTTACGCCCATAGCGTTCACTACGTCCTGTGATACGCTGAATATCTTTTGGGTATATGCAAGCTCTTTTTGGGGTCATAATACTCTATCTATGCTTTATCCGTACATCATCCATACTTCATTGTTTTATGATTATGGTGATGGTGATGCGTTGTTAAAATGTTGGAAATCCCGATAGGGTTTTCAATATTTTAATGACGTTTTTGGTTGTATCGGAATGGATGACCGAAAACGGAATTGGATTTTTAACAACGTGCTATAAAATTACGTGATTTGGTTTCATTAATCAAAAAACGAATTATTATGGCAAAACAAACTGGTATTATTAAACTGAAAGGAACTATCGGTGGTATTTCCTTTTACAAAACGACTGATGGGCATCTAGCACGCGAAAAAGGCGGTGTTGACGGCAATCGTATTGCGAATGATCCTGCGTTTCAGAGAACTCGTGAAAATGGGTCTGAATTTGGTAGAGCTGGTAAAGGTGGTAAACTTTTGAGAAATGCTATTCGTATTCTTTTACAAAATGCAAAAGACAAACGTGTGGTATCTCGTTTGACTAAAACGTTGGTTGCTATCACTAAAACTGACACCACCAATGAAAGAGGATCTAGAACACTTCAAGATGGGAATTTAAGCTTGTTAGAAAGCTTTGAATTCAATTTAGGTGGAAAGTTAGGAACAACACTTTTTGCTCCGTTTACGAATGCTTTTGACCGTGTTTCTGGTGATGCTACGGTTAACCTTGATGCATTTTCTCCAACGGTTAGAATTGCAGCTCCAACTGGAACAACTCATTTTAAGGTGGTAATGGGTGCTTCTGAATTGGATTTTGAGAATGAAACCTCAACATTTGAAAATGATGATACTGCTATTCTGCCTTACACTGCTGCTGACACAGCTGCTATTGCCTTGACAGCTTCTTTGACTGCTAACTCAACGCTTCCTGTTGTACAGGTGCTTGGTATTGAGTTTTACCAAGAGGTAAACGGACAGATGTACGAGCTTAAAAACGGTGCTTACAACGCTTTGGCAATTGTTATTGTAGATACGCCGTAAGTATGGAATTAGTGCTGCATAGAGCCTATTTTGAAGAGGGCACCAATGGTGCTCTCTTTAATTCTGATAGATTCCTTTGTCATACCATCGAATTGCCCTGGAACAATAACAAACGAAATATTTCCTGTATTCCTGAAGGCACTTATGAAGTTGAACCACGTTTTTCTAAACGATTTAAGCAGCATTTGATTTTGAAGTCTGTAAAAGGTAGAAGTTTTATCCTGTTTCATCCTGCGAATGATGCCTTAAAAGAACTTCAAGGGTGTATTGCTCCAGTAACTTATTTGAGTGGTATAGGAAAGGGCGTTTACTCTAAAAATGCTATGCAAAAACTGTTGTCTTTGGTGTATCAGGCTAAAGACCGAAAAGAAACCATTTTATTAACTATTAAATCACAGAATTATGAACATTGCAGAGCGTTATAAAAAACCAACTCCAAAATTCTTTAAAACTTTACGAAATATTGGTATCGCTTTAGCTACTGCAGGTGGTGCTATCATAGCTGCACCAATAACAATGCCTGCCATTGTGGTAACCATTGCTACTTATATGACCGTTGCCGGAACTGTGGCTACCGCAGTAAGTCAAGCAGTTGTTACTGATGATGAAAACACAGAAACAGATGAGGTTGACGATGGACTATAACACCAAATCTGCCATTATTGGTGGTACTTTCTTTTCATCAATTGTGAATATTGGTGTTGAAGATTTGATTACTACTATTATTTTCGCTGTTGTTGGTGCTATCGTAAGTTTCTTCGTTTCTCTACTACTTAAAAAGTTTATCACTTTTCTCGGGGCAAAGTGTCGTAGGAGGAAGTGATTATTGATGTTAAGCGGTTGGAAAGATAAATAAAGGGCATTTTCTAAAAAATGCTCTTTTTTTATGCGCGGTGTTGAGGTGGGTAAATGAAAAGAGCAATACCCTGATAAGGGATTGAGCGAATGTAATGCATCCTACCGCAGACACAAGGCAAAACATTAATAATTGCTGTAACCTACACCGTTGAAATGGGTGGTGGGGAAAAGATGGAAAAATTGTGTGTTCTAAATTTCAATGCCAGTTCTGAATTGAGCGTGGGGAATGTCGGCTATTTTACATAATGGCGTTATAGTACAGAAAGTGAATGAATGCTACTATAACTACCCGTTATGTAAATATAGCTTTGGGTAGTGTTTAAATTATTAGCTTTTGGCAAAGTGTAGCTCTTTACAGTTGTGAAAGAGGTACGAGTAAGCAAGCTGTAATGTGCTGCATAAGCTTTGGCAATTTAAACACTACATGAGCAGGGGAAGCGGAACAAACCAAAAGGCAGAGGCTTCTTGCCTTCGGCAATAAACTGGGTTTTGGTTTGTGGGGAATTTATTGATAGTATCCTAAAAAGTGTATAATTAATCCCCTTTCTTATGCTTATGTGGCTTTAGTGATGGTGTGTTTTTAGGCGTTTGCTTATTATCTCGCTGACGTCTGTCTGGTTTTCCCGTTGAATCAGCTATTCTCTTTGGTCCTGGTTTAATTCCCATAATCTTAATATTTATTGTCATGTTTTGATTTAGTTAAAGCTAATAATTTTTACCTACTCATAATCTGTAAATTATAGAAACTTATAAACACTTTAAAAGAAATAGAATTATCAACATTGTAGTTGCAGATTTAATATCACAATAGAAAAAATCGCAAGAGTGTTAGTGCTGAACAAACTATAGATATATACCAAGTTAACCACTTCTCGTATCTAATGATGGGTGTCTCAACGGTGCTATTTCTCGATTAAAATCCTTTGGGTTTACTTTCAATTTGAAAAAATCTAAACTTAAATTTATATGTGGGTCTTTTGAACTCATAAAGAAAAAATTTCTCCCTTCTCTTGTAAAAATCGTATTAATATTCTTAAAATCATTTCTGTAGCTTTCATTTTCTTCAAAAAGTAATTCAGCATATTCTTTATTGGCAAAATCATTAAAGAAAATTTGAGTGTCACTATTGATTATTTGTAAAGAATTTAACTGATGAACTTCGTCGATAGATTCTGTTGAACCGCAATCATTTTTCCCATCATTAAACTCATATACATTGGAATCGTACAAACATATCATTAATCTAGGGTGAATAGGGTAAAATACTTGCAGACCTTTTGCAACCAATCCAGTTGCTCCAGTATAATTACCAGCTTTTTCCATCAACTGGTTATATAAAATAATTGGTGAATCTGACGTAACAAATGGTAAAAGAGAAAGATTTACAACAAAACCAAAATCGAGAAAATCTAATAGTTTTTCATTTTCAATTGCACCTATTAATGCCGTCAGAACTGGGTTTTTAAAACCAATAGTACAATGTTTTAATTTTTGCCACATACTTGGTTGGTATGCATTTAATATGGCTTTCACACTTTCATTGACACTATCTTCTATTTGTTTTCCGGAACTAGGGGTTCTATAGGCTTGATAAATTATAAACCACTTTAATAGTATATAGCCATTTGTACCTTTTGGTGGTGGGTATAATAACTTTTCTTCAGTCCAATAATAAAACATTTTAGCAACCTCACTTTCCATTTTGGCCAAAGCATTTTCGATTACCTCATCTTCTCCGTATAGATAGTTTTCACAACCTTGGTGTTTTATTGGTGCTACTTTGATGAAAATTTTATTCTTATGATTGTATAAGCCTATGTTTTTACCTGCTTCGCCAATTGAAAATCTTTTCAAATAAAACCTTGGGATATAATGATGCTTCTTCTTTCTAGACATTATAAACTAAAAGTAAAAAGATAAGGACAGATTAATCTATTACCTTATGATGCAAATCCATACCTTCTATCTCATATACTTCTGTTTGAATACATTCCAATTTTTTAGGATTGAAAATTGCTAAATTGTAACCACTAGAATATAGTGAACTTTGATATTCAACACCATCAAACCCCAATGATTTTATATATTCACAAATATATTGAGAAGGTATATAGTCTAATGATTTATCTTTTTTCCTTATTGGTAGAGATAACTCTTTTTGCAGAGTGTATATGAAAGGTAGATACTCAATATAATTTTTAATATCTTCTCTTTCTGACCAATAAATAGGGTCAGTAGCAATGTTTCTAAAACTGATGACTTCAATTTCTTCTTTTACTATAAACTTACCTATGGTTACATAATCAAAAATGGTACTTCTTGTTTCATATAATGCTGTCTCAATAGAATCAGCTATGTATAGGTAAGAAATACCTCTTGGGTTTGCTCTACCAGCAGAAGCTAGTTCCGGTAATGGTGGATTCCCCATATTTTCTTTTATGAATCCTTTTTTGTCAGAAATTCTAGACCTAAAATAGAATTCTCCTTGATAAACTTTTTTGGTTAAACTACTATATAAAATAGATTTAAGAATTTCAAAATTTATAGAGTTACTAGCAAAGTAGCGATTTGAAAATTTAATCTCTTTTTTAAAATCATTCCAAATATTGTGAATTTTGACTTCTTCATTGATAATTTCAGAAGATACATTATTGTTAAACAAATCTTCAAATTCCTCCATTTCGTCAGTAAAAATTGCTTGAAAAAGTTCTTTAGAATTTGTTACTTTATCTGTAATTAAGTTAAAATCGTTTTTTAATGATTGAGCTAAATCGAAATTAGAATAAGAATCTACAGTATATAGTGATAAAAAATTCCTAAAAAAATCAACTAATTTTGAAGCTTTAAAAATAGATACATCAACAGAGTTACAGAAATTACAATTACCGACTCTATCATCTGCATTTATAATACTAATGAGATAGTCACTGGTAAAGCAGTTAACAC
>Ga0105235_100534_pt1 | contig 12542 bp, 9 predicted proteins | sample Virmet3819_2500_FD_90059 | JGI IMG/M metagenome (GOLD analysis project Ga0105235, IMG submission 90059) | Marine viral communities from the Southern Atlantic ocean transect to study dissolved organic matter and carbon cycling - metaG 3819_2500 | ecosystem: Environmental > Aquatic > Marine >... | reverse complement strand
ATGAAGGCATCGTCAAAAGTGTGAACGAAAGTAGTTTTCGTTTGTTGTTTTGTCACCATCTTAACCGTAGGTGTTAGCGTACCAGCAAACTCACCCTGGACATTGTCTAAGAAGGCTTCAACAAAGCCACCTGGCATCATGTACCAAGAGTAAGCTTGTTCATTATTCTCAGGCGGATTTGCCAACACTAAACCACTTCCATTTAGTGGAATATAGTCACTGCGAATTGACGGGCCTACAAAGCCGTATAGCCCATCTACACCAGCATCTTGAAGCGCAGGTGAAAAGGTAAATTTATGGCTGATAGTCCATAGGTATACGAGTCCCCCAGAGAACGTTGCGTGGGGACGTTCTAGCTGTTGGTTAGTACAGTTAGCATGCAAGATAGGCGGAAGAAGCTCGAACTCCGTCATACTATCTTCATTAGCAACGGCAAGACCTATATTGCCGTTATAATATTTCGCCTGTGGGCTTACCGGAAGTGAACCGTCGTTCGCTGCCGCTGGATTAGCGCCATAAGGCCCTGGATTGACGGGCGTGGTTACGCCATCGGTTGTACCGCATGCAACTTCTTCACCTGGACTATTGCCTTCAAACAACATATAGACTTGACCGTCCTGCGGGTTTTTAAATACCCACGGGTCTCTGAAGCCATAGATGATGGGGCCAGCTTTTGATTGCTCAAGCGTTTGGTACATTTCGCCATCCGCCTCAGCGATTATTTCGTGCTCGCTCCAGTCGCTAAAAGAAATACCGTTTGAATCTGCAGAGATGGTTGCACTAGCCACAACAAGCTTTTGGGTAAAATATTCAGCATCATTCGGTCCAGCGCCTTCGCTACCGGAGGCCGTGTAGTAAAAGTAGACCTTATTACCAACGAGGATAGTCGAGCCTGCCCATTCTCTTAGTCCCGGCGTATCAACGTCTTCGGGGAAAACATCACCTTGGTATTCCCAGCTTTTCCCATCGCGTGAAATCGAGTAACCAATCTCAGCGGTCCAATGACGCTGTGGAAAATCTAAATCTCTGTCAGCAGTTAACGAGAATATAACTTTATAACCTTTATAATTAACGGTTCTAGAGTCTAAGTTTGTCATCGGCCAGGTGTCCCAAATCCAAACTTCGTCAGTAACAATATCTACTGGCATCTCTTCTAAAAGAGGTAAGGTATTATCCTCTGTTAACTCAATCTTTGCTGCATCATCTCGGGTCCAAGCGTCAGTATAGTCGCCCCACGCTGGGTAGCTCATCTGTTTTCTCGGATTTTCCGATGGCGCAGCGTGTGCTGATCCTAGCAGACCTATGCCAATTGCTAAGGTCGTTGAACAAGTCAAAAACGTTTTTTTAAAAGTCATATAAACAGTCCTGTATTTACGATTAAGAAAGATAGTCATCCTCGGTCTATCTATCTCATATTCAGCATGTGGTATGCCAAGTATTGTTTTTGGTTTTATATCTATTTGATAATCGATGTTTATTTGAGTTTTTAGCGAGTTTTAGGAGTTAGAGGTGATGCTAAGTTTGAAGGTATAAGGCAACAGTTATACGTAAGTTATTCACCTTAACTGCAATCTTTACTTAATCGATTAAGTTTTATTGCGCATTGTGAATGATTCTTAACAGACTGACCTTTATGCATTTTTTCAACCTCTCAATTGTAGGTACGGTTGGTGAGATATATCGCAGAAGAAAAGTGTCGCAGTTGAGCATCATTTTTTAGGAGAGTATTATATTTAATTATAGTCATTTCACGTAAATGCTATCAAAATTATGGTGTTATGATGCTTTATCTTTATCAAAAATAGATATGGAACATCATGTAAAGTGAAGCGATTCGTCATCCTCCCTATTTACGAGTGGACGTCTTATGCGCAAAAGATACTCGAAGGCATGTAAGCCCTTATAAACGGTAAGCATACGGTAATTTGCGAGTAACTAAGACCAAACAGGTTCATTTGTCTGGGGTTTTCCATTATGGTGCGTCATCAAAATAATAATGGACCAACATTTATGGATTCGACGTCTCGCCCAAGCCTGTTTCAGCGCTATATGAATGGCAGTTTGGTACTGCAAATTATCATTGGTATCGTATGTGGTATCGCGATAGCGAGTTTTTCACCATCGGCTGCCCAATCAGCAGGGCTGTTGGGTAACTTATTTGTAAAAGCTCTTAAAGCCATCGCGCCGCTTTTGGTTTTCGTTTTGGTCATGGCGTCCATCGCCAACCACAAGCAAAACGAGCAAACCTTCATAAAACCTGTTTTGGTGCTTTACCTTATAGGCACACTACTGGCTGCGCTTACCGCCGTGTTGGCAAGTTTTGCATTTCCTACAAGTTTAAGCTTAGTAACCTCAGACATTAGCCAATCTGCGCCGAAAGGGGTCTCTGAAGTCCTTACCACCTTGCTTTACAACATGGTAGATAACCCGGTAAATGCGCTAGTAAACGGAAACTATATTGGCATTCTGACTTGGGCTGTAGGTCTAGGTTTAGGTCTTCGTCATGCTAGTGACGCAACGAAAGCGCTACTTCAAAACATGGCAGATAGTGTAACAACCGTAGTGGGTTTTGTTATCAAACTCGCGCCCTTCGGTATTTTCGGCTTGGTAGCCAATACCATTGCCACAACGGGCTTTGAAGCATTACTTGGCTACTCTCATTTGCTAACGGTACTTATTGGCGCAATGTTATTTATCGCCCTTGTGACTAATCCGTTGTTGGTATTTCTGGCAACGAAAAAGAATCCGTACCCTCTAGTATTCAAGTGCTTAAAAGAAAGCGGCATTACGGCATTTTTCACCCGTAGTTCGGCGGCGAATATTCCGGTAAACATGGCGCTATGCAAACGCTTAAAGCTTGATGAGGACACCTATTCGGTATCTATCCCGTTAGGCGCGACCATAAATATGGCTGGGGCTGCGATCACAATCACCGTGTTAACGCTAGCTGCGGTTAATACTTTAGGTATTTCCGTAGACTTTCCCACCGCTGTGCTGTTAAGCGTTGTCGCAGCAGTATCGGCATGCGGAAGTTCAGGCGTAGCAGGTGGTTCGTTATTGCTTATACCGCTTGCCTGTAGCCTGTTTAATATACCTAATGAAGTGGCTATGCAGGTGGTCGCGGTGGGCTTTATTGTTGGCGTATTGCAAGACTCTGCTGAAACCGCACTAAATAGCTCAACCGACGTTTTGTTTACCGCCGCTGCGTGTGAAAGGGCTGGCGGCCAGTAAACATAAAAGAGTCAAACGTAAAAGCGTTAAACATGTTAAGTGTGCGAACTTATTGCATCTACCGCTTCAAAAATTAGCCGTGCAGCCAGTTTTGCTGTGCGGCTATCAATATCATAATTGGGGTTCATTTCTGCAACGTCACACAGTCTCCACTGATACCCGTAAGTATTTTGTTGCTGTGCTAAAAAGTGCAGTGTGTTGATAACAAGCGTGGGGGAAATTCCCAACGCACTGGGCGCGCTAACGCCAGGTGCTTGTGCTGCTTGGAATGCATCTAAACATATGGTGACATAAAGCGCATCAATGTCTTTTAGCATCGGTGATAGCAGGTCATCTATTCGCTGCATACATAGCGACTCATCATTTAACGCCACATCGGTTAAATAACGGGTGTTAGACGCATTAGCAAAGTTAAATAGCGCCGGTGTATTGGCTGCTTTAGATACGCCCAAGCAAGTGTAATGAAACGGTGTGTCGTGAAGCTGGCAATGCTCGTACACTTGCCTAAATGGCGTACCTGAACTGCTGTTTGGAGATGGTTTTCTTAGGTCGAAGTGGGCGTCGAAATTAATGATACCAATGCGGACATTTGGGGATTTAGCCTTGAAAAGCCCTTGATAACTACCCCATGCGATTTCATGTCCCCCTCCCAGTCCAATGACTAATCCATCATTTTGCTTGAGGGCATAGCTGATGGCATCGGCATATTGGGTTTGTGCTTGGGCTAAGTTATCTTGGGCGGTAACATTCCCTAAATCCGCCAATGATGTGCTTGGCCAGTGCCAAGGCAAGTTTGCAAGCGCATGGCGAATAGCGTTTGGACCAGCAGCTGCACCTACGCGGCCTTTGTTAAATGCCACACCCAAATCACTTTCAAAACCAACAAGGGTAACGGAGTCGGCAAACGCAGTTTCGTCGCCTGCCTCGATTTCGCTGACTTTTTGATGCCAGCGCAGACCTTCATTTCCATCTTCAATGTCTACTCTGCCTTCCCATTCAAACATGTTTACCTTCCTTATAAACCGCCACAGGGCGGTGGCCATTAATACAATAGGCAAGCTCCGCGGGCGTTTCGATATCCCAAAGCGTTAAATCAGCAAGCTTGCCTGCTTCAATAACACCTCGGTCGTGCAGCCCGAGTGCACTCGCCGCGTGCATCGTAGCGCCGCGTAGCGCTTCTTCTGGGGTGAGTTGAAACAGCACACACCCCATATTTATCGCGGTAAGGATAGAGGCTAACGGCGAACTACCTGGATTAAAGTCAGTCGCTAAGGCCATGGGCACATTGTGCGCCCTTAGGGCATCTACCGGCGGCTTTTGCATTTCGCTTAAATAATAAAATGCGCCCGGTAACAGCACGGCAACGGTGCCACTTTGTGCAAGTAAAGGAATATCGCTGTCAGCTAAGTATTCAATATGATCTACCGATAGTGCGCCGTACTTAGCTGCTAGAACTGCGCCTTTGCTGTCGCTAAGCTGCTCTACATGAGCTTTAATTGGCAGGCCATGCTTCTGTGCACTGCTAAATACACGTTCTGTTTGTGAAGTAGAGAAACCGATGGTTTCACAAAATACATCAACGGCATCAGCTAAGTTTTGCGAAGCAATGTGAGGAAGTGCCTTCTCACAAATAAAATTGATATACCCGTCTGGATCCTCAGCGTATTCATTGGGCAGGGCGTGAGCGCCTAAATAGGTGGTTTGAATACTCACAGGAAGGTGCTGCTCAAGCGATTTAGCTACACGTAACATGCGCACTTCAGTGTTTAAATCCAGCCCATATCCTGATTTTACTTCTATGGTGGTAACACCTTCTTCGCACAGTCGCTTTGCTCGCTTTATCGCGGTATTAAGCAAAGTGGGCTCATCGGCTCGTCGTGTTTTTTCCACCGTGCCTTTAATGCCACCGCCTCGTTGTGCAATGTCCACATAGCTTGCACCTTGTAAACGCATTTCAAATTCTTCGGCGCGGTTACCGCCGTAAACTAAATGAGTATGACAATCTATGAATCCAGGCAATAGCCAGGGAAGTTTAGTTTTATCTCCCTCATTTTGCGGAATGAGAGTAGTGGCGTCTATGACGGTATTGGCTTGCTGGAATACTTCGCCCAGTGCGTCATCGCAAGGAATTAACGCAGCAATTCTGCCGGCTGCTATGGCAATAGCATGTGGCGATAGTTCGCCATAAGGTAAGCCGTTGTCTTGCATAGACGCAATGCGAACATTGTAAATAAGCGTGTCGTACTGATAACCCATAACGTGGTCCACTCTAAGTCACTCTTTGTTCAACTCTCTGTCTAATTCTTTGTTTAGCTCTATCCAGAGTCACTACTGAAAGTAGTGTAAATTTTAAAGTTAGTGTACTTGTGCATACTTGTATATACAAGTATGCTGTTAGCATACTATTAACAATTTAGTTGTGACTTTACGATATGCAACCTCGATACAGGGTAATTAAAGCGGCAATTTTAGATGCCATTGAAAACGGTGACATGAAGCCAGGCAGTCAGGTGCCCTCGGAAAATCAGCTAGCGCAACAACACAGTGTTAGCCGGATGACTGCGCGAAGAGCACTAAGTGAAATGGTGGACGAAGGCATTTTGATGCGTAGCCAAGGGATCGGCACTTTTGTGTCGGATAGTCGCCCTATGAGCTCAATGCTAGAAATTAAAAGTATTCGCGATGAAATTGAGCAGCGGGGCCACCGTTATACCAACGAAATTTTAGTATTGGAAACCGCGCCCGCCAGTGATGCCATTTCCCAGCGCTTGGCCGTCGATTTAAACGCTCCCGTGTTTCACAGCATTATTGTACATTGCGAGAATAACTTACCTGTTCAGTATGAGGACAGGTGGGTTAACCCTGCATGGATAGACGATTACTTAAATAAAGATTTTAAAGCGCAAACCGCAAACTTTTATCTGAATCAAGTCGCGCCCCTTTCACAAGCCGATAACAGTGTAGAGGCGGTGGTTGTTGAAAAAGATATTGCGCAGGCGCTATTAATCAAACCCAAAGAACCATGCCTTAAAATTACACGACGGACATTCTCCCGAGTGCCAAATGCGTTAAACAACCATTTAAGTGATAGCGGCGAGTCGCTATCAGCCAAGACGAGCGCAAAAAATACATCAAGTGCTGTCGTTAGCTACGCCGTTCTCTATCACCCAGGTAGTCGATACCGTCTGGGAGGACATCTAGAGTTCTAAGTATTACTGCGCCGTAGGCGCCAACAACTCGCTACATTTTTAAGACAGATACTTCCTAATAAAAATATAAATCGGCAAGTCAAAAAATATGCCTAGGAGAAGTTTATGAAACGCCTCGACCCTACAAGAGATATTCGTGCCCCAAGAGGCAGTAAGCTCAACGCGAAGAGCTGGCAAACCGAAGCACCGCTTCGCATGTTAATGAATAATTTGGATCCGGAAGTGGCTGAGCACCCGCAAAACCTTGTAGTTTACGGTGGTATTGGTCGAGCTGCCCGTGATTGGGCGTCGTACGATAAAATTGTTGAAGTACTCAAGCGCTTAAATACCGACGAAACGCTACTTATTCAATCAGGCAAACCGGTTGGCGTATTTCCCACTCATGAAAATGCGCCGCGAGTACTTATAGCTAACTCTAACCTTGTCCCTCACTGGGCAAACTGGGAGCACTTTAACGCGCTAGATAAAGCGGGTTTGATGATGTACGGGCAAATGACGGCAGGGTCGTGGATTTACATTGGCTCGCAGGGCATTGTTCAAGGCACGTATGAAACCTTTGTAAGTGTGGCGAAAACACATTTTGCAGGCAGGGCTGAAGGGCGCTGGATTTTAACTGGCGGATTGGGTGGAATGGGCGGTGCACAGCCCTTGGCCGCGACAATGGCTGGTTTTTCTATGGTGGCGGTAGAGGTTGATGAAACCCGTATAGATTTCAGAATTCGAACAGGTTATTTAGACAAAAAAGCACATTCGTTAAAAGAGGCTTTAGCCTTTCTAGATCAGGCCCAGCAAGACGGTAAGCCAGTATCAATAGGTTTGCTTGGAAATGCTGCAGAGGTATTTCCAGATATGTTAGCAAAGGGGATTATCCCTGACGTAGTAACCGATCAAACGAGTGCCCACGACCCGCTAAATGGCTATCTGCCAGTGGGCTGGACCCTAGATCAAGCCGAAGCGCAACGTAAAAAAGATGAAGCGTGCGTTGTTAAACAAGCAAAACAGTCGATGGCGCTGCAAGTTAAAGCCATGCTTGGTTTTCAGCAAGCGGGTGCCGCCACCCTCGATTACGGCAACAACATCAGGCAGATGGCACTAGAAGAGGGCATTGAACATGCTTTCGATTTTCCGGGATTTGTTCCTGCCTATATTCGACCGCTTTTCTGTCAGGGCATAGGACCTTTTAGATGGGCGGCGTTGTCCGGTGATCCAGAAGATATTTATAAAACTGATGCCAAGGTTAAAGAGCTCATACCCAACAATCCACATCTACATAACTGGTTAGATATGGCTAAAGAACGTATTCAGTTTCAGGGGCTTCCCGCGCGTATTTGCTGGGTGGGACTAGGGGAACGCCAAAAGCTAGGGTTAGCATTTAATGAAATGGTTCGAAGTGGTGAGCTTAGCGCGCCAGTCGTGATTGGTCGGGATCATCTTGATTCGGGCTCAGTGGCATCACCAAATAGAGAAACCGAGGCCATGCTTGATGGTTCAGATGCGGTTTCGGACTGGCCTTTACTAAACGCGTTATTAAACACTGCGGGTGGCGCAACCTGGGTGAGCCTTCATCATGGTGGTGGTGTAGGAATGGGCTTCAGCCAGCATTCGGGCGTTGTAATAGTGTGTGACGGCACTGATGAAGCGGCCGAGCGTATAGCCCGTGTACTCCATAATGATCCAGCCACAGGCGTGATGCGTCATGCCGATGCAGGCTATGACATAGCGAAAGACTGCGCTGCAGCGCACAACCTCGACCTTCCTATGATAGATTGTGCGGGTAGCACTCAAGAAGGGAGTGGTACAGGTCTAAACCAACACGCATTTAAAGGTTCAGATAAAGGGTCAGACAAACGATCAGGCGGGGAGGCGTAATCATGTCAAATTCGTCTTTCTACACTGATAACGCTGGTGTTAAGCAGTTAAACCTTGTACCAGGCACACTGACCCTTGAACAATTAAGAGAAGTGCATAGACATCATATCCACTTGTCGCTGGATGAGAGTGCAATACCGGCTATAAACGCCGCCGAGCAAGTTGTGCTCAATGTAATTAAAGAGAACCGAACTGTTTATGGTATTAATACGGGCTTTGGTTTGTTGGCTAATACGCGTATTAATGTCGATGAGTTGGAGTTATTACAGCGCAGTATCGTGTTATCCCATGCGGCCGGTACGGGCGATTTTATGCAAGAAGATACTGTCCGCCTGCTCATGTTATTAAAAATAAACTCTTTGGCCAGGGGGTATTCAGGCATTCGGTTAAGTGTAATAGAAGCGCTGATTACTTTGTTTAATGCACAGGTTTATCCCGCCATTCCTGAAAAAGGTTCGGTCGGGGCCAGTGGAGATCTTGCACCGCTTGCCCATATGAGCGTGGTGCTGCTAGGAGAGGGGGAAGCCTTTTTCAAAGGAGCGCGAATTAGTGCGGCCAAAGCACTTGAAATAGCAGGTATGGAGCCTATTGCCCTTGCGCCTAAGGAAGGCTTGGCGTTATTAAACGGTACGCAAGCGTCAACAGCGTTTGCGCTTCAAGGGTTGTTTTATACCGAAAATGCCCTTCATAGTGCTATTGGCATTGGTGCGCTAACAGTGGAGGCGGCCCTTGGCTCTCGCGTGCCGTTTGATGCACGGATCCATGAAGTTCGCGGTCATAAGAGTCAGTGCGATGTGGCTGCCGCCTTTAGATTGCTTCTTGATACATCTGAAATTGGAAATTCTCACCAGCGATGTGAAAAGGTACAAGACCCTTACTCTTTGCGTTGTCAGCCACAGGTTATGGGCGCCTGTTTACAGCAAATGCGCTATGCCAAAGATATTTTAGAGGTTGAAGCCAACGGTGTTAGCGACAACCCTCTGGTCTTCGTTGAAAGTGGCAGCGATACTGCCACGCCAGCGGGAGATATTTTATCCGGCGGAAATTTTCATGCAGAAACTGTGGCGATGGCGGCAGATATGTTAGCAATTGCACTTTCTGAAATTGGCGCGCTATCAGAGCGCAGGATGTCGCTTATGATAGATACCCATTTAAGCGGCCTACCGCCGTTTCTCGTTGAAAATGGCGGAGTAAATTCAGGGTTCATGATTGCTCAGGTAACCTGTGCGGCACTCGCTAGCGAGAATAAAACCTTGGCGCACCCTGCATCAATCGATTCTTTGCCAACGTCGGCGAATCAAGAAGACCATGTATCTATGGCAACGTTTGCGGCGCGAAGGTTAAGAGATATCTTTGATAATGTAGCAGGTATATTGGCCATTGAATGGTTAGCGGCCTGTCAGGGAGTAGATTTCAGAAAGCCGCTTGCAACAAGCGAAAAACTGCAGGTGCTGATGCAGCTTTTAAGAGAGCAAGTACCGTTTTACGAAAAAGATCGCTATTTCGCGCCGGACATTGAGAAAGCAAAGCAACTGATTAAGCAATGCGACCTTATGGATAAGACACAGTTAAACCTGTTAGGCTAGAATGATCCAGGCTTGGTATTTCGAGTAAACACAATGCAGATCATAAATAAGGTGACGGTGGGAAAAGTATGAAAACAAATGGACGTTGGTTTAATTCGCAAGAGGCTCGTACTTCTATGAATGGCAATTTTGTGAAAAGCTCCCTATTGGGTTTACTCGCTACTTCAGTATTTACTTTGGCGGGCTGTAGCGACAGTGAAGTGGGCGATGTATCGCTAGGGCTTTTTACTACAAAGGATATTAAGATTGACGCGCTTCAAGACCCTGTAGTGACTGGCGTAACCTGTCATATTTCAAGTATTGAAGCGAACCTGGATTTGTCAGACCCGTCTGACAGTTCTATCGCGTGCAGACAAACTGGCCCCATTACCGCTGAAATGCTAGAGGCTATTGATAAATCTGATTCAGGTGAAGTGATCTTCAAAAAATCAAAAAGCGTGTTTTTCAAAAACATGAAGCTTAGAAGAATTTACGATGCCGATTCAAAAACACTGATTTATCTGTCTTACAGCACCAAAGAAACATCGGGCAGCTACAAACATAGCTTGTCTACCGTACCGCTATGGGAAACGCTCGCGTTTAAAAAGCCCGCCTGATTTAACAAATTGCGCTGACATTGCGGTTTTGTCAGCGATACCTGCTGTTTTAGGTACTACCAACATGCCCTCACTAGAAGGCATGTTGGTATACAACTTTGAATGTCGCTTGCATTGGATAGCCTATTGCCAATCAAAAGACATTATTGATAGCTGATGACAAGTAAGCGATAAGCGAAAATAACTCCAATGCAAACTAGAAAAAGCGGGTATATACCAGCATTGCATTAAGTGATGTGTCATCATCGGTTAATGGGCTGTCGCTAATACTGTCGTCAAAGAATGTTGCACCTAGCTCTAAGCGCGTCATGCCTTTGAAGAACTGCCGTGTAGACACTGCAATACGAATTTCAGTATTTAAGGCTCCATCACCATTATAAGCGCTGCGAAATGCAGTGGCTTCTTCTGGGCGAACGCCGTAGTAGTAATCTACATAGTTACTATCTTGGTAGTTTACGCCTATGGATGGCTCTATCATGTACTGGTCTATTCTAAACTGCTTGCCAATGCGGGCTGATGCTTGATACCCGTCGAACTTGCCTAATATATCCGCGTTAGTGGAAAGTGAATAAACCCAGCCACCGGTATTGTAATTAAGCCCTATCCCAGCGGCGTAGCTAAAGTCTCTGTCTTCCATGCCGGTGAAGACGGCGCTATCGTCTTCTTCATAGCCTGCAAAAACAGGTACAAGTTGGGCGTCTAGCGTAAAACCGTCTTGCTGAAAGAGTTGATAGCCCACAAAGGGGCCGTACACGCGAAGTTTTTCGCCCGTGTAGCCAATGATAGGTATTGGAACAATACGGTTGTCGAAATCGGTATACACATCTTGAGACGCCGCCACGCCAAAGCCCCACATCCATCCTTGAGGCTGCTGTGCATTTTGCGGTTGTTGAGCAAAGGCGGCCGAGGACAGTAATAATGATGAAGACAGGCTTGCTATGCCTAAATACGAAGAGAATTTCATGGTTACATTTCCTTTTTTAAAACAATACAGTTCAGGCTCAAGCTTCGATCAATATGCCGCACGTATTTATGTGCATGTTTCATTGTTGTGTGCGTTTACCTTCACCCACCTATTCGAAAGTGTATTTTAATAACGCTATGTCTTTGGCGAAATGATCTGAAACTCGCTCAATTAATTCATCGTTGTAGTAACGGCGGTAATCTTCTCTGTTTTCGGCCTTTCTTTTATGGGGAAGTGTTTGAGTGGAAAGCGCTAAATGTGTGCATATATGTTTAAAATCTTTCTCTAGCTGTTCGTAATGCCCAATAAAATCGGTAAGTAAATTTCCACTGAGGTCCACAAGATAATCGGTTTGAAGCTGAAGCGAGGTATCTATGTGGTACTGATAAGGGCGTTCTTTATCAAACTTCCATTTCATAAAGCTTTCAAAGTCGTGTCGCCCTTGCATAACAGCAGGGCGCTCGCGTTTTATATGATGAAAAGAACTCACCTGTAAATCCCACGGATTTCTTACAATGGCAAACTTGTAAAGTTGATTGAAGTAATCTTCAGGCAGCATCTCTTTAGCAGCAATGATACGTGAATGCCGAGGAAAGCGACTTGCAATTTTGTGCCCCGTGAGCTGACTCATTTTATTACAAATGAATTGAGGTAGCGCATAGCGGTGGCCCCATCGATATTTTGAAAGCGCAGCGCGCACGCTGGTTCCTCCAGTTTTAGCAATATGCACAAATAAAAATTGCTTACTGTGTGATAAGAGCATTCTATTCCTCAATACGTATTAGAAAAACTTGGCTATCGATACACGCGGGCATGTTATCGGCGTTCCAATCCGATAAGTATGGCGAGCATTTGTTACAGTGAGATTTACCCATTCGTTTTAAATAAAACCCTGGTTTAGGTGCCATTTTATTTATTCAGTGAGTATCATCACTTGCTAACCGTGAGTTAATTCATTAGCGTCAGAGTTTATCCAGAAAACTTTTCTTCTTAGTCGGTCCGAAGGCCCACAGATAAATTCGAAATGTAATGCACGTTGTTTTTATCAAAAAGTTGTGCGATTTTAAGCTACTTATAACCTCATATT
>Ga0105235_100528_pt1 | contig 12669 bp, 9 predicted proteins | sample Virmet3819_2500_FD_90059 | JGI IMG/M metagenome (GOLD analysis project Ga0105235, IMG submission 90059) | Marine viral communities from the Southern Atlantic ocean transect to study dissolved organic matter and carbon cycling - metaG 3819_2500 | ecosystem: Environmental > Aquatic > Marine >... | reverse complement strand
TTTCAATTATTAGCATTGTGATTATTAAATCACGGTGGTAAGGAATGGTGTCTATTAGTTAAGAATAAATTTAAAAGCCTTCCTTTTCAGGAAGGCTTTTTTGTTGGGTTTATTTCAGTTCAAAGTAAAATAAAAAGGTCAAATATTAACAATTGGGCATCATACTTGTTTTGTTTTAAGCAACTGAAAATCAATATATTAAATAATTAAATTGAATTATGGCTTTAGTCTATAATTCAATAACTAAAAAGTCAAGCATAGTCAAATTAGTAATTTAGAAAATCATAAATAAGAAACGGACTAAATGAGTCAACTAAATAAATACAGTAAAACAGTAACACAAGATCCAACGCAACCAGCAGCACAAGCAATGTTGCATGCTATTGGATTAACCAAAGAAGATTTTTATAAACCCATTATAGGTATTGCAAGTACAGGTTACGAAGGTAATCCATGTAATATGCACTTAAATGACTTAGCAAAACTCGCTAAGCAAGGCACAAAAAATAAAGATGTTGTAGGCTTAATTTTTAATACAATTGGTGTAAGTGACGGAATTTCCATGGGTACACCAGGTATGCGTTATTCTTTACCATCAAGAGATATTATTGCCGATTCTATGGAAACCGTAGTGCAAGCAATGAGTTACGACGGACTAATTACCGTTGTTGGTTGTGATAAAAATATGCCAGGAGCATTAATGGCGATGATTCGATTAGATAGACCAAGTATTTTGGTCTATGGCGGTACAATTGATTCTGGTTGCCATAACGGAAAAAAATTAGATGTCGTTTCCGCTTTCGAAGCTTGGGGAAGCAAAGTCGCTGGTACAATGGATGAAAGCGAATATCAAAATATAGTTGAAAAAGCTTGTCCTGGCGCTGGTGCTTGTGGCGGAATGTACACGGCAAATACGATGGCGTCAGCAATCGAAGCTTTAGGGATGACCTTGCCTTTCAATTCATCAAATCCTGCAACAGGCGAAGAGAAAAAACAAGAAGCCATAAAAGCTGGTGAAGTGATGCGATTATTAATCGAAAAAGATATTAAACCTAGCGATATTATTACACGCAAATCTTTAGAAAACGCTATTCGTTTAGTGACTATTTTAGGTGGATCGACCAATGCAGTGCTTCACTTTTTAGCAATTGCTCGTGCGGCGAATATAGGTTTCACTTTAAAAGATTTTCAAAATATCAGTGATAACACACCATTTTTAGCCGATTTAAAACCTAGCGGAAAATACCTGATGGAAGACGTACATCGCGTTGGTGGTATTCCAGCGGTTTTAAAATATCTATTGAAAAAAGGCTTAATTCATGGCGATTGTTTAACCGTAACGGGAAAAACACTAGCCGAAAATTTATTAGATGTTAATGATTTAACCGAAGGTCAAGATGTGATAAAACCCATCGAAGAACCAATTAAAATCTCTGGTCATTTGCGCATGTTGTATGGCAATTTAGCTGAAGACGGAAGTGTCGCAAAAATCACTGGAAAAGAAGGATTACGCTTTCGAGGAAAAGCAAAAGTATTTGAAGGCGAATACGCAGCAAACGATGGTATTAGAGATGGTAAAGTAGAAAAAGGCGATGTTGTTGTCATTAGATACGAAGGACCAAAAGGCGGACCAGGAATGCCAGAAATGCTTAAACCAACTGCAGCCATTATGGGTGCAGGTTTAGGTAAAGACGTAGCGTTAATTACCGACGGACGTTTTTCTGGTGGAACACACGGTTTTGTGGTTGGTCACATTACGCCAGAAGCTCAAGATGGTGGAAATATCGCATTAGTTAAAGATGGCGATTTTATTACAATAGATGCTGAAACCAATACCATTCAACTTGAAGTTTCAGAAGAAGAATTATCACAAAGAAAACAATCATGGAAAGCACCAGAATTAAAATTTAATCGTGGTGTCCTTTATAAATATGCTAAAACAGTGTCGTCAGCATCCAAAGGTTGCGTTACCGACGAGTTTTAGAATAGAAACTAATTAACGCCATACTAATTTATGGAAACAAAAACGATAAAAAACAACGAGCAATCTACTTCAAAAACTATTCGCATTTCAGGTAGCGAAGCAGTTGTTCGAAGCTTAATGGCTGAAGGCGTAGATGTACTTTATGGTTATCCTGGCGGCGCAATTATGCCAGTTTATGACGAGTTGTATAAATTTCAAAACGAAATTCATCACGTCTTAACACGTCACGAGCAAGGTGCAACGCATGCGGCACAAGGTTATGCACGCATTTCAGGTAAAGTTGGTGTCGCTATGGCAACTTCTGGTCCTGGCGCTACTAACTTAATTACGGGTATTGCAGATGCGCAAATAGATAGTACGCCAATGGTTTGTATTACAGGTCAAGTTGGCTCGCATTTATTAGGTAGTGATGCCTTTCAAGAAACCGATATTGTTGGTATTTCAACACCTGTTACTAAATGGAATCATCAAGTGACAAAAGCTTCAGAAATTCCTAAAGTGATTGCTAAAGCATTTTACATTGCAAAAAGTGGTCGTCCTGGTCCAGTTTTAATAGATATTACCAAGGATGCGCAGTTTGAAGAATTCGATTTTAAATATGAAAAATGTACAGGAATTAGAAGCTACAAACCAATTCCTGAAACCAATCCAAACACTTTACAAGCTGCTGCAGATCTAATAAATAATGCTAAAAAACCATTAGTAGTTTGGGGACAAGGTGTGATTTTAGGTGAAGCTGAAGCTGAATTTAAAGCGATTATCGAAAAAGCTGGTTTACCATCGGCTTGGACTATTTTAGGTGCTTCGGCAATTCCTTCAACGCATCCATTAAATGTCGGCATGGTTGGTATGCACGGTAATTATGCACCAAATGTTTTAACTAACGAGTGTGATGTTTTAATCGCAATCGGAATGCGTTTTGATGATCGTGTCACAGGAAATTTAGCAACCTACGCTAAACAAGCTAAAGTGATTCATTTTGAAATTGATCCAGCAGAAGTTGATAAAAACGTAAAAACAGATGTTGCGGTTTTAGGGAATTCAAAAGAGACTTTGGCGGCAATTCTTCCGCTTTTAAAAGAAAATTTGCATACAGAATGGCATCAAAGATTTAAAGATTTACATAAAGTTGAATATGATAAAGTCATAAAAGACGATTTGCATCCTACAAAAGATGGTTTAACCATGGGCGAAGTGCTTAAAGAGATTAATGCACAGACCAAAGGTGAAGCTGCAATAGTTAGTGATGTTGGTCAGCACCAAATGATCGCCTGTCGTTATGCCGATTTTAACGTCTCTAAAAGTAACATTACGTCTGGCGGTTTAGGAACAATGGGATTTGCTTTACCAGCTGCAATTGGTGCAAAAATGGGCGCACCAGAACGAGACGTGGTGATGATTGCTGGTGATGGTGGTTATCAAATGACAATCCAAGAGCTTGGAACCATTTTTCAAACCAAAGTACCAGTAAAAATTGTGGTGTTAAACAACAATTTTTTAGGTATGGTAAGACAGTGGCAACAACTATTTTTTGATAAGCGTTATGCGTCCACAGAAATTGAAAATCCGGACTTTGTAGCAATAGCTAAAGGCTATCATATTAATGCTAAAAGCGTGTCTAAACGAAAAGATTTAGCCGATGCAGTAAAAGAAATGATGGAAACTGAAGGCCCATATTTCTTAGAAGTTATGGTTGAAAAAGAGGATAATGTATTCCCGATGATACCAACAGGCGCAAGTGTTTCAGACGTAAGATTAGAGTAATTATGAGTGAAAATAAATTATATACCGTTTCTATATATACCGAAAATAATATTGGGTTATTAAACCGTATTTCGGCAATATTTCAACGTAGACATATCAATATTGAAAGTATAAATTCTTCAATTTCTGAAATTGAAAATGTGTCTAAATGGACCATTGTAGTGAAGTTAACCGAAGACCAAATGAAAAAAATCATTGGTCAAATTGAAAAACAGGTCGAGGTGATTAAAGCTTATTATCACACCGAAGAAGAAACCATTTATCAAGAGTCTTGTTTGTTCAAAATCAAATCAGATTTATTGTTTGAAGAACGACAAATTCAAAATATTGTTAAAGAAAGTAACGCAAGAATCGTCACTGTAAATAAAGAATTTTTTGTACTTGAAAAATCAGGAAGACGAAGCGAAATAGAATTATTACATAGAGAATTAAGTGCTTTTGGAATTTTACAATTTACCCGTTCTGGGCGAATTGCAGTTACCAAAACACCAATGGAAATAACTAAAATGCTAGAGGCATTTAATTACTAAAAAACAAACTAAAATGGCAAATTATTTTAACACATTACCATTAAGAAAACAATTAGAACAATTAGGAAAATGCAGGTTTATGGAAGCTTCAGAATTTGAAGATGGCGTAGCTGCATTAAAAGATAAAAAAATAGTCATTGTAGGTTGTGGAGCACAAGGATTAAACCAAGGACTAAACATGAGAGATTCTGGTTTAGATATTTCTTACGCCTTGCGCCAACAAGCAATTGATGAAAAACGTGCGTCATACAAAAATGCAACAGATAACGGATTTAATGTTGGGACCTACGACGATTTAATCCCAACAGCAGATTTGGTGTTAAACTTAACACCAGATAAACAGCATACAGATGTAGTTAACCAAGTGATGCCTTTAATGAAAAAAGGCGCAACGTTAAGCTACTCGCATGGTTTTAATATTGTTGAAGAAGGCACACAAATCCGTAAAGATATTACAGTAATTATGGTCGCGCCAAAATGTCCAGGTACCGAAGTACGTGAGGAATACAAACGTGGTTTTGGTGTGCCAACATTAATTGCTGTGCATCCAGAAAACGATCCAGAGAATAAAGGTTGGGCTCAAGCAAAAGCTTACGCAGTTGCAACTGGTGGCGATAGAGCAGGCGTTTTAGAATCGTCTTTTGTGGCAGAAGTGAAATCTGATTTAATGGGTGAGCAAACCATTTTATGTGGCTTGTTACAAACTGGTGCAATTTTGTCTTTTGACAAAATGGTTGTCGAAGGAATTGATGCTGGTTATGCTGCAAAATTAATTCAATTTGGTTGGGAAACTATTACTGAAGCTTTAAAACATGGCGGAATTACAAACATGATGGATAGATTGTCAAATCCTTCAAAAATTAAAGCATTTGAATTGTCTGAAGAATTAAAAACCATCATGCGTCCGTTATTTGAAAAACATATGGACGATATCATTTCTGGTCATTTCTCTAAAACCATGATGGAAGATTGGGCAAATGATGATGTTAACCTTTTAAAATGGCGAGCAGCAACAGGCGAAACTGCTTTTGAAAAGACCGAATTAACTTCAGATCATATCACAGAACAAGAGTATTTTGATCATGGTGTGTTGTTAGTCGCATTTGTAAAATCTGGAGTAGAACTTGCTTTTGAAACTATGGTAAGCGCAGGAATAATCGAAGATTCTGCTTACTACGAATCGTTACACGAGTTACCACTTATTGCAAACACAATTGCACGTAAAAAGTTGTTTGAAATGAATCGTGTCATTTCTGATACTGCAGAATATGGTTGCTATTTATTTGATCATGCTTGCAAACCGTTATTAGCAGATTTTATGAAAACGGTAGATACTTCAGTAATAGGAAAGTCATTTTCAACAAAAACAGGTGTTGATAATATCGAATTAATCAAAGTGAATGACGCTATTAGAAATCATCCAATCGAAACTGTTGGTAAGCGTCTTCGTGCCGCAATGACTGCAATGAAAGTAATAAAAACTGAAGCTAAAGAAGAAAGTGTTTTAGCTTAAAAACAAACTAATGCAAACGCAAACAACCTATTTTCCAAATTTAAAAGCAGTAGAAGCTGCAGCCGAAAAATTAAGAGATGTTGCAGCGGTTACGCCACTAACATCAAGCTTTAGATACTCTAAAGAGTTTGACTGTAATATCATGTTTAAACGTGAAGATTTGCAGCAAGTACGCTCTTATAAAATTAGAGGCGCTTATAATAAAATGGCTTCGTTATCGGCTTCAGAAGTAGAAAATGGTATTGTTTGCGCAAGTGCTGGTAACCATGCGCAAGGTGTAGCATTATCTTGTAAATTATTAAAAATTAAAGGTACTATTTATATGCCTGCTCCAACACCAAAACAAAAGGTCGAGCAAGTAAAAATGTTTGGAGAAGAGTATATAGAAATTATTCTTGCAGGCGATACTTTTGACGATTCTTATCATTTAGCAATGAAAGAATGCGAGCGACTTTCAAAATCATTTATTCATCCGTTTAATGATGAAAAGGTAATTGAAGGACAAGCTACAGTTGGGTTAGAAATTATAGATCAAGCACAGCATCCAATTCATTATGTGTTTGTGCCTGTTGGTGGTGGCGGATTATCAGCTGGATTATCATCAGTATTTAAAGAATTGTCGCCGCAAACAAAAATTATTGGTGTCGAGCCTTTAGGCGCACCTTCAATGAAAACGTCGATTGAAAATCAAAAAAACACACAACTTAATCACATCGAAAAGTTTGTAGATGGCGCAGCAGTACAGCGCGTTGGCGATTTAAATTTTGAAATTTGTAAGTCAAATTTAGATCAAATGGTAACTGTTGCTGAAGGTAAAGTTTGCCAAACTATTTTAGATTTATACAATAAAGATGCAATAGTAGTTGAACCTGCTGGTGCTTTGAGTATTTCTGCTTTAGAAGATTTTAAAGAAGAAATAAAAGGTAAAAATGTGATTTGTGTAGTAAGCGGAAGTAATAATGACATTACCAGAACTGCCGAAATTAAAGAACGTGCGTTATTACATGCTAATTTAAAACACTATTTTATCGTGAAATTTCCACAACGTGCTGGTGCGTTACACGAGTTTGTTGTTGATATTTTAGGAGAAAATGATGATATCACTCACTTTGAATATACCAAAAAAACAAACCGTGAAAATGGTGCAGCAGTAGTAGGAGTAGAGTTAAAATCGGCAGACGATTTACAACCTCTTATTACTAAAATGAAACTTCATAATTTTTATGGTGATTACTTAAATGATAAACCAGATTTATTTCAGTTTTTAGTGTAAAAAAAAGCACCTTTTTCAAGGTGCTTCATAGACTCCAAATTAAATACTAAAACTTAAATAATTGTGGATTGTCCTAAGTGAATATTAGTAAAATTTAAATTACTATCCTTAGGATTATTTATAAAGTCTTCAATAAAGTCTCCAACTTTATTTGTTGTAATGTGATCAAATTTGGTGTTTAAATCTGGTGTTGTAACATGTAGCTGTAAAGATTTTTCTACCGCAGCTTTAATAACTTCAGCTTCTTTATAAAGTCCAAAATGTTCAAGTAACATTGCAGTACTTAAAATTGAAGCTATAGGATTTGCAATGCCTTTACCTGTTGCTTCAGGATAAGAACCATGAATTGGTTCAAACATAGCATGTTTATTTCCAACAGAAGCGCTAGCTAATAAACCAATGCTTCCGCCAATAACGCTAGCTTCGTCACTAATTACATCGCCAAACAAGTTTTCGGTTAAGATCACGTCAAATTGTTTTGGATTTAAAATCATTTGCATTGCTGCATTATCTACAAACAAAAAATCTAATTCTACATCAGGATAACCTTTAGCTAGTTCAGTAACCACTTTTCTCCATAAACGCGATGTTTCTAAAACATTAGCTTTATCTACTAAAGTCACTTTTTTCTTTCGGCTTTGAGCAGCTTTAAATGCTAAATGAGCAATACGTTCAATTTCTTCCCGGGAATATTCACATAAATCTGAAGCTACTTGTCCGTCTTCGCTTAATTGTTTTTCACCAAAATAAATACCGCCAGTTAACTCGCGATAAATGCTAATATCTGTACCTTTAATAACGTTTTCTTTTAAAGGCGATTTGTCTAGTAAAGTCTCGTAAGCCTTAACTGGTCTAATGTTAGCGTAAAGACCAAGAGATTTTCTTAATTTAAGTAACCCTTGTTCTGGTCTAACTTTAGCACTAGGATTATTATCGTATTTAGGATCACCAATAGCGCCAAATAAAATAGCGTCACTAGCCTCGCAAAGTTGTAAGGTGTCGTCTGGTAAAGGATTACCAGTTTGGTCAATCGCAATAGCACCAACAGGCGCTTCTTTAAATCTAAAGCTATGGTCAAACTCTTGTGCGATAGCTTTAAGTACTTTTATAGCTTGATGCGTAACTTCTGGGCCAATACCATCACCAGATAAAACTGCAATATTTAATTTCATAGTATATATTTTAAAGCAATTTTTGCTTTTTGTTAGTTAATTTTTTGTTTTTGGGCGTTTCCCTATCGGGTCGCGCTTTTCGTTAAATCTTTTTACTCTGTTTTCGTTACAATGCTCCTATCGTCGCATGACTCAAACTGACGTAAAAAGGATACCACTGCAATCGCTAACGCAGGCTAACTAGCTACGTTGGTTTTCAAACTGAGTGATTAATTCTTTTTTGCTTAATAAATAGTCAATATCATCATAACCATTAATTAAGCATGTTTTTTTATAAGGGTCAATCTCAAAATGTTCTTTAAACGAAGTGTTGGCAACGCTTATCGTTTGGTTTTCAAGATTTACAATTAATTCGGTTTTTGGATTCTCTTTAATTTCATTTAAAAGTACTTTTAAAAAATCGTCACTAACTTGTACAGGTAATAACCCGTTGTTAAGTGCATTTCCTTTAAAAATATCTGCAAAAAAACTAGAGACCACAACTTTAAAACCGTAATCTGTCAAAGCCCAAGCAGCATGTTCTCTACTAGAGCCACAACCAAAATTATTACCAGCAACTAAGATGCTTCCGCTATATTCTTGTTGGTTTAATGCGAAATCTGTATTAACAGAACCGTCTTTATTAAAACGCCAATCTCTAAACGCATTTTCGCCAAAACCGTTACGGTCTGTAGCTTTTAAAAATCGCGCAGGTATTATTTGATCGGTATCTATATTTTCAATTGCTAATGGAATAGCTGTAGATTGTAATGTTGTAAATTTTTCCATGTCTTAAATCTCTTCAGCAACAAAATTGGTTGCAGTTACATCAATAATTTTTCCTTCAATAGCTGTTGCGGCTGCAACCAATGGACTTGCCAAAATAGTACGAGATCCTTGACCTTGTCTACCTTCAAAATTTCTATTAGAAGTCGATACACAATATTCGCCTTCCGGAATTTTATCGTCATTCATTGCTAAACAAGCACTACAACCAGGTTGACGCAACTTAAAACCAGCATCTTCAAAAATACTTTTTAAGCCTTCTTCAATAATTTGAGATTCTACCTGTTTGCTTCCTGGTACTAACCAAGCTGTTACATTATCTGCTTTTTGTTTGCCTTTTACATATTGAGCAGCAATCCTAAAATCTTCAATTCTTGAGTTGGTACAACTACCAATAAATACGTAATTAATGGTTTTGTCTATCAGACTTTCTCCTTTTTTAAAATCCATGTATTTTAAAGATTTTTCAAAAGAAGCATCATTAAATTGCGGTATGTTATCGGTGATTTTTATGCCCATTCCTGGATTTGTACCGTAGGTAATCATGGGTTCGATATCTTCAGCATTAAAGGTGTATTCTTTATCAAAAATAGCACCTTCGTCCGTTGGTAAAGTTTTCCAGTAGGCTACTTTGTTTTCAAAATCTTTTCCTTTTGGCGCAAACTCTCTATCTTTTACATAGTCAAAAGTAGTTTGATCTGGAGCAATCATTCCGCCACGTGCGCCCATTTCAATACTCATATTACAAACTGTCATTCTGCCTTCCATAGACATATTTTCAAACACATCACCAGCATATTCGCAGAAGTAACCAGTTCCAGCATTAGTGCCTATTTGAGCGATGATGTATAAAATGACGTCTTTAGGTAAAACGCCTTTTTTTAGTGTTCCGTTAACGGTAACTCTTAAGCTTTTTGGTTTGGTTAATAATAGGCATTGACTAGCAAATACTTGTGCAACTTGGCTTGTACCAATACCAAAAGCGATAGATCCAAATGCACCATGAGTTGAAGTGTGACTATCGCCACAAACTATGGTCATTCCTGGTTGAGTAATACCAAGTTCTGGTGCCATAACATGAACAATACCATTATATTTATGACCTAACTCGTAAAGTGTAATGCCGTTAGCTTTACAATTTTCAGAAAGTTGTTTTAATTGCTTCCTTGATAAATCGTCTTTGACTGGTAAATGTTGTTCTACAGTTGGTGTATTGTGATCTGCTGTTGCAACAATTTGATTAGGTCTAAAAATAGGAATGTTACGCGCCTTTAACTCATTAAAAGCTTGCGGACTCGTAACTTCATGTATTAAGTGTTTATCTATATATAAAATTTGCGGACCGTTTTCAATTGCATCTACCACATGTGCGTCCCAAACTTTATCAAATAATGTTTTTTTACTCATAGTTTTTAATTTCCGCGAAAGCGAAATATATTTTATGCTGAAATAATTTCGTTGTAAACACGACTGGTTTCAATAATTTCATGAATGTCGTGGTCGTTAATTTCCTTTTTTCTGTCTGCAAAACTTAAGAAGTTTGCGTACACTTCATCTAACTGAAGTTTTGTTAATTCGTAACCAACATTTTTAGCTCTGTAAGCTAAAGCAGCTCTTCCGCTGCGTGCTGTTAATACAATAGCACTTTCGGTTACACCAACATCTTTTGGGTCTATGATTTCGTAAGTTTCACGATTTTTAATCACGCCATCTTGATGTATTCCAGAGCTATGCGCAAATGCATTTGCACCAACAATAGCTTTATTTGGCTGAGTATAAATACCCATGTTTTCACTAACTAATTGGCTAATTCCGTAAAGATGTTTTGTGTTAATTGTGGTGTCTAAATTTAGGTAAGGATGTTGTTTTAAAACCATAACAACTTCTTCTAACGCTGTATTACCAGCACGTTCACCAATACCGTTAATAGTACATTCTATTTGTCGCGCACCATTAATTACACCTTCAATAGAGTTGGCTGTAGCTAAACCTAAATCGTTGTGGCAATGACAAGATAAAATAGCATTTTCAATACCTTTTACGTTTTCTTTAAGGTATTTCATTTTTGCACCATATTCACTTGGTAAGCAATAACCAGTAGTGTCTGGAATATTTAATACTGTTGCACCAGCTTTTATAGCAGCTTCGCAAACTCGTGCTAAATATTCGTTATCGGTACGACCAGCATCTTCGGCATAAAATTCGACATCTTCAACAAAGGATTTTGCGTATTTTACGGCTTCAAAAGCACGATTGATAATAGCATCTCTGTTTGATTTAAATTTGAATTTTATATGAGAATCTGAAGTTCCAATTCCGGTATGAATTCTAGGTGTTTTTGCTTTTTTTAAAGCTTCGGCAGCGACTTTTATATCATTTTCAACAGCTCTGGTAAGACCGCAAACGGTAGCGTTTTTTACAATTTCAGAAATCGCTTCTACCGATTGGAAATCACCAGGACTTGACACAGGAAAACCAGCTTCTATCACATTAACACCTAAAAGATCTAGTTGTTTTGCAATGACTACTTTTTGCTTTGTATTTAATTTGCATCCTGGGACTTGCTCGCCGTCTCTAAGCGTGGTATCAAATATTTGAATTGTGTTTTTAGACATTTTAAGAGAGAATTATTTTTCTTTTGACTTACTAATTTATACTTTGGTATTAAGATTAGGTAATAGCTATTTGTTTTACTACGATGTTCAGTAGTTGAAATGAAGTTTATTTTGTTGAAAATCAGTTTTTTAAATCAAAATTTTATTGATGACTAAAGACCAAAAAGATAACTTGTTTTCCTTGGTTAAATCGCTTACTAAGTCAGAAAAACGACAATTTAAATTGTACGTTGGACGATTAGGTGTTAATACAGATTCTAAGTTTTTAAACTTATTTAATGTTTTAGATAAGCTAAAAACGTATGATGAAGTTGCTATTTTAAAATCTACAGAGATTAAAAAACAACAATTGGCTAATGTGAAAGCGCATTTGTACAAACAAATTTTGATAAGTCTTAAATTAAGTCCTTCACATCAAAACATACGCTCTCAAATTAGAGAACAGTTAGATTTTGCTTCAATTTTATATCATAAAGGTTTATATAAACAGAGTCTTAAAATATTGGATAAAGCTAAGGAGTTAGCTATTCAAAATGAAGAAAAAAACTTAGCGTATGAGATTGTCGAATTAGAGAAAGTAATAGAGTCTCAATACATTACAAGAAGTATGAGTAGCCGCGCAGACGAGTTAACCATACAAGCCAAAGAGCTAAGTTCTCAAAACGTGATAGCAAGTAAATTATCTAATTTATCACTTCAGTTATACAGTATTATTCTTAAAACTGGTTATGTAAAAAGTGCTGAAGAAAGTAAAGAAGTTACCGATTATTTTAAAGCTAGATTACCAAAATATAAAATTCAAAATCTTGGATTTAGAGAAAAATTATGGTTGTATAATGCTTATTTGTGGTATAGTTTTTTGATGCAAGATTTTAAAAATTGTTACAAATATGCGTCAAAATGGGTTGATCTTTTTTATGAAAACCCATCAATGATTAGTTTAAATCCTGTATTCTTTTTAAAAGGAAATAATTACTTACTAGAATCTCTGTTTTTTATTAAAAACAAAGAGAAATTTGACGAAGCTTTAAGCAAATTTCAAAACGTTTTAGA
>Ga0105235_100526_pt1 | contig 12689 bp, 8 predicted proteins | sample Virmet3819_2500_FD_90059 | JGI IMG/M metagenome (GOLD analysis project Ga0105235, IMG submission 90059) | Marine viral communities from the Southern Atlantic ocean transect to study dissolved organic matter and carbon cycling - metaG 3819_2500 | ecosystem: Environmental > Aquatic > Marine >... | reverse complement strand
GTTTATGGAATCATTCAAGCGCTGGATGGCAATGTGCTGGTGCCGCTGCTGTTTTCCGAAGCGGTGAATATGCACCCCGTGGCGATTATTGTTGCCGTGTTGGTATTCGGCGGAATTTGGGGAATGTGGGGAGTGTTTTTTGCGATCCCACTGGCGACTTTAGTGAAGGCGATTCTGTATTCCTGGCCGCGACCTCACGCCGTGAGTAACGAAGCGGAAGCCCCCAGCGAGCAAGCATCGTTGTAATTGACTCTGTAAGGAAATATTTGTGCGCGCTCTGCAACATGTTACCGTCGCTATTCTACTTATTGTTATTTCTGCCTGCGCGGCACTTACCCGCGACGCCTCGCTGTCTGGTCAGGGCGAAAGCATCATCAAGCCGGATACCGAGCAGCGCAGTTTTCGCTATCTGCGGTTGGATAACGGTCTCAAAGTATTATTGGTGTCTGATCCGGGCGCAGATAAAGCGGGTGCATCGCTGGATGTGAATGTCGGCAGCCGCCAAGACCCTCGTGACTACCAGGGCTTGGCGCATTTCTTGGAGCACATGCTGTTTCTGGGCACGCGTGCCTACCCAAAGGCGGGTGACTACCAAGCCTACATTACGGCAAACGGAGGCAGTCACAACGCCTTCACCAGTTTTGAGCACACCAACTATTTCTTCGACGTTAAGGCGGATGCGCTTGAAGGCGCCCTGGATCAGTTTTCCCAGTTCTTTGTCGCACCGCTGTTCAACGCCAATTACGTGCAGCGTGAAGTCAATGCGGTGGAGTCTGAATATCGCGCCAGACTGCGCAACGATCGCCGCCGGGAGCTGGCGGTGTTTAAAGAGCAGTTAGCGCCGCAGCATCCGTTTAGCAAATTTTCAGTAGGCAATTTGCAAACCTTGCAGGCGGATCACGAGGCGGCGTTGCGAGAGCAATTGCTGGCGTTTTACCAGCGTTATTACTCAGCGAATATCATGAGCCTGACGGTGGTGGGGCGAGAGTCTCTGGCAGAGCTGGAGTCGATGGTGCGCGCGCGGTTTAGTGCGATTGAGAATCGCGAGGTGAACATCGAACCGATCACTCAGCCGCTGTTCGAACCGCAGGCGCTGCCACGCTGGGTGACGATACAGCCAGTGCAAACTGAGCGGCGGCTGTCTATTCAGTTTCCGGTGGTTGATGCCAGCCCCCACTGGCGGGATAAGCCGCTGTCGTATATTGCGAACCTGCTCGGTCACGAGGGCAAGGGCAGTCTGTTATCGGCGCTTAAGCGCGCAGGCTGGGCCGATGGCTTGAGCGCTGGTCAGAGCCTGGATATGCAGGGTCAGGCAATGTTTGGTGTCAATATTGCGTTGACCGAAGCCGGAATGGAACACCTCGATAGTATTGTCCAACATTTTTTTGCCTATGTGCGGTTGATTGATGAACAGGGTATTCAGGCCTGGCGGTACCGAGAGCAAAGCCAGCTCGCAGCGCAACAATTTCGTTTTCGCAACCGTCGAAATTTGACAGAGGAATTGGTGCAATTTTCCTCGGCGCTTCAGCAGTACCCGCCCGCGGAGGTATTGCGGGCGGCCTATGTAATGACGTCGTTCCGGCCGGAATTGATACGGGAATACCTGCGCAGTATGACCCCGGACAAGGCGTTTATTACGCTTGTTGCGCCGGGTGTCGATACCGACCGCCGCGAGCAGCGTTATGACGTGCCCTGGGGTGCGCGCGACATTGATGCGCAGCAACAACAGCGCTGGCGTGAGGCCGAGCCAGCGGGGCTGCATTTGCCAGCCAGTAACCCCTACATTGCTGATACCTTTACTCTGAAGGGCGATGCTGCTGCAAACGACCAGCCAAGGTTGGTGGACAATGCGCCTATCGACGGCGTGTGGTTGTACAACGACGATCAGTTTGATGTGCCCAAAGGCCGCAGTTATCTCTTACTGGAGACGCCTGCAACGCGAGACTCGTCCTCGGCAGCTGCCGCCACCGAACTGTGGTTGCGCATGGTCAGTGATCAGCTGAACGAAGAGGCCTATGCCGCGCAATTGGCGGGCTTAGATTACAGCTTGTCGAGCAGTTGGCGCGGTGTTGAGTTGCGCTTGGGAGGGTTTGATCAGAAGCAGGCAGAGCTGCTGTCTCAGGTGCTGAATACCCTGCGTCACGTCGACTGGGATGAGCAGCGTTTTGCCCGCATTAAGCAGCAGCGCCTGCGCGAGTTGCAAAATGTTCGGCGCCGTTCACCCTATCAGCAACTTTTTGCCGAACTGCCGCGCTTGCAGCAGCGACAGGAGCCCGCCCTAGAGTCTCTGCTATCAGAGACCGAAGCGCTGGGGCTTGCCGATGTTGCACGCCAGGCAGAGCGGGTGCTGGCGGCCTTCCGCTATCAGGTGTTGCTCCACGGTAACTTCACCCAGGCGGACGCGCTGGACATGGTTGCGCAAATGATGCGAGCGCTCCCGCAAACGTCGCTGAGCACACGGCCGCAGCAACAGATTGTTAAGCTACCTGCGGGGAATGCGCTGGCGATTGTGCCCGCCGAGCACAACGATGCTGCGCTACTTCAGTATGTGCAGGCGCCTGATCAGGGAAAAATGGCCAGGGTTGCTTTGGGCTTGGCGGCGCAGATCATGAGTGCTGACTTTTATCATCAACTGCGCACCGAGAAACAGCTCGGCTACATTGTTAATGCGGGTGTATACCCCCAGCGAAATGTGGGTGGCTTATTCTTCCTGGTGCAGTCACCGGTTGCTGACGCGGCGATGCTGGCCAAGGAGATCGACGGGTATATCGACGCCTGGATTGAAAATGGCGTTGATGAACAAACTTACGAGCAGTTCCGGGCGACGTTGATAAGTAAGTTAGCGGAGCAGCCGGAAAACCTGTGGGAGGCGGCAGACCGCCATTGGCGGGATCTGTTGGAAGGGTATTCGGGTTTTGACAGTCGAGACCAGTTAATCGCTGCGCTGAGGGGGCTGGAGTACACGCAGTGGTGGTCGCTTATGCGTCAAACCCTGCACGATGCAAACCGTCGCAGCTTGCTAGTGACGGTGCCAGGGCAGTGGCCGTCGGCATTGCCTGCTGGGGAGTCGCGCGCAGTGCTTGATAGGGCGGGAGTCTATTCCTTCGACTAGTATAAGTACTTGTTTTTATAGAGGTGAAACTATTTATTCATAATAAAAATATCTAGATTTTCTTGATTTATGGCGACAGGGCTGCGATGATTTCCGCGGCTCTGAAAGTGCATAGGCTTTCAGGGGCCCGAATTCTCATCGGCAGTTCTGCCCGACCCACAAGGTGGGGCAGCGCCAGATAGGCCAGGTGATCACCGTCACCAACGGCAGGCACACCCCGATTATTGATCATGGTCGGTGCGCCCGTTGACGCGGAACACATTCGAGCAAATCGCTTGCTGGTCTAGGCAGCCCACGGTATTGATAAGGACTGTGATATGTACCAAGACCCTGATTTGCGTGAAGATCTCGATCCACAGGAAACCCAAGAATGGCTGGAAGCACTGGATGGCGTGCTTAGCCATGCGGGTAGAGCACGCGCCGCTTTTCTCCTGAAATATTTGGCAAAGCATGCTGCGCGCCAGGGAACCCAACTCCCAGCGGCCATCACCACCTCATTTCGCAATACCATCGAGCCTCGCGATGAAAAACGTATGCCCGGCGACTTGTTTATGGAGCGTAAAATTCGCTCGTTAATACGCTGGAATGCGCTGGCAATGGTAATGCGGGCCAACGACAACGATGAGGGCTTGGGTGGCCACATCTCCAGCTTTTCCTCTTCCGCGACCCTTTACGATGTGGGCTTTAACTACTTTTTCCGCGGCGGTGATAAGGCCGATCTGATCTATTATCAGGGCCATAGTTCGCCGGGTATGTATGCGCGCTCATTCCTGGAGGGGCGCCTCTCGGAGCAGCAGCTCGACAGCTTCCGCCGCGAGGTGGACGGCGATGGCTTGTCGTCGTATCCGCACCCCTGGTTAATGCCGGACTACTGGCAATTCCCCACCGTTAGCATGGGCCTGGGCCCCATTCAGGCAATCTACCAAGCCCACGTAATGAAGTACCAACAGAGCCGAGGGCTGGTCGATCACGGCGATCGGAAAGTGTGGTGTTTTATGGGCGATGGCGAGTGCGATGAGCCTGAGTCTCTCGGCGCAATTGCTCTGGCGGGGCGCGAGCAGCTCGATAATTTGTGCTTTGTGATCAACTGTAATCTTCAGCGCCTGGACGGCCCAGTGCGTGGCAATGGCAAAATTATCCAGGAACTGGAAGGGGTGTTCCGCGGCGCGGGCTGGAATGTCGTCAAGGTCATTTGGGGGCGCCACTGGGATCAGCTGCTGGAAAAAGACAAAACCGGCCTGTTGCGCCGTCGCATGAATGAAGTGTGTGATGGTGAGTTGCAGAACTACAAAGCCAATGGCGGGGCCTATACTCGCAAGCACTTCTTCGGGAAGTATCCAGAGTTGCTGGAGCTGGTTGAAGACCTCTCTGACGACGAAATTATGTACCTGAATCGCGGTGGCCACGACCCTTATAAAGTCTACGCTGCCTACGCCAATGCCCGAGAAACCAAAGGCCAGCCTACCGTGGTACTGGCAATGACGGTTAAAGGCTACGGCTTGGGTAGCGGCGGCGAAGCGCAAAACGAAGCGCATTCGGTGAAGAAGCTCGACTTGGATGAGCTGAAAAAATTCCGCGACCGGTTTGCCGTGCCGATTCCCGACGATGAACTGAAAAATGTCCCCTACTATCGGCCGCCGGAAGACAGCCCGGAAATGGTGTATATGCACAAGCGCCGCGAGGAGCTGGGGGGGTATTTGCCGGCGCGACAGGCTGACTTCGATGCCTTGGATGTACCGTCGCTGGAGAAATTTTCCGCGCAGCTGAAAAACACCGGCAAGCGAGAAGTGTCGTCGACAATGGCCTTTGTTCGCATGCTATCGACCCTGGTTAAGGACAAGGCGGTGGGCGAGCGTATTGTGCCGATTGTGCCAGACGAAGCGCGCACCTTCGGTATGGAGGGTATGTTCCGCCAGCTGGGCATATATTCTTCTCAGGGGCAGCGCTACACCCCCCACGATGCCGACCAAATTATGTATTACAAAGAGTCCAAGGACGGGCAAATTTTGGAGGAGGGCATCACCGAGGCCGGCGCCTTCTCTGCGTGGTTGGCGGCGGCAACCTCCTATGCGAATCACCGCTATCCAATGGTGCCGTTTTACATTTTTTATTCCATGTTCGGCTTTCAGCGCATTATGGATTTGGCTTGGGCCGCCGGTGACTCTCAGGCGCGCGGTTTCCTGATCGGTGCAACATCGGGGCGTACCACCCTCAATGGTGAAGGCTTGCAGCACCAGGATGGTCACAGCCACTTAATGGCCAATATGATCCCGAACTGCGTGTCCTACGACCCAACGTATTCTTACGAGTTGGCGGTGATTATTCAGGACGGCATGCGGCGCATGTATGCCGAGAAGGAAAATGTTTTCTATTACATCACCACGATGAACGAAAACTACTACCACCCCGATATGCCCGAAGGCAGTGAAGAGGGCATTATCAAGGGAATCTACAAACTCAAAGGCAGCACCGTTAAGAAGCCCAAGCTAAAGGTTCAGTTATTGGGCAGTGGCACCATCTTGCGTGAAGTTGAAGCGGCCGCTGAGCTGCTGAAATCCGATCACAAAGTGGAAGCGGATATCTGGAGCGCCACCAGCATTAACCAGCTGTATCGCGACGGCATGGAGTGTGACCGATGGAATTTGCTTCACCCTGAAGAGTCGCCACGCAGTGCGTATGTTAGTCAGCAGCTCAATGCGCAGTCCACGCCGGTTATTTGTGCAACGGATTATATTAAAGCCTACGGTGAACAGCTGCGCCCATATATTGATGGCCGCTATGTGGTGCTGGGTACCGACGGCTATGGTCGCTCTGACACGCGAGCGAAATTGCGCGAGCACTTTGAGGTGGACCGTTATTACGTGACGGTCGCGGCCCTAAAGGCGCTGAGTGATGAGGGCAAAATTGCTGCCTCTGTCGTGAGCAAGGCCATTGCAGACTACGGCCTGGATGCTGAAAAAATTAGCCCGATGCACCGCTAATACGAGGAGTTTTCTGTGACAAAAGAAACGATCAAAATTCCAGATCTCGGCGGTGGTGAAGGCGTTGAGGTGATAGAAGTCTGCGTTGCTGTTGGCGATGTTGTCGAGCAGGAAGACTCCCTGCTGGTTTTAGAATCTGACAAGGCGTCGATGGAAGTGCCTGCGCCAAAGTCTGGCAAAGTCGTGTCGATTGCTATGTCGGTAGGCGATAGCGTTTCCGAGGGGGATGCCATTCTCGAGCTGGAAGTGGCTGAGGGCGGCGATGAGCCTGCTTCGGAATCAGCGGCCGAATCGGCACCCGAGCCCGACGCTGCAGCCGAGAAAACGTCAGCCGCTGACGACGACACTGACGGTGGTAACGATACTGCTGGTGCTGCGCAGCCTGCGTCGACAGCGGAGCGCACCGAAACCGTTAAGGTGCCAGATGTTGGCGGTGGTGAAGGTATAGAAGTTATCGAACTGTGCGTTGCCGAAGGCGATGAGGTGAATGAAGGTGATTCACTGATCGTGCTGGAGTCAGACAAGGCCTCCATGGAGGTTCCTGCACCGTTCACGGGTGTGGTCAGCGCGATGTTGATCAAGGTCGGTGACGCTGCCAGTGAAGGTACGGCGATCGCAGAAATGCGTGTCGCAGGGGCGAGCTCAGCGAGCGACGCGAAGACTGAGCAAACAGCCCCGCCAGCGGAAAAGGCCGATGCACCAGTGAGTGCCGAGCCCGAGCCAAAACGCGAAGCCTCGGCCGCTGCGCGCGAGAGCGCCAGCACCAGCTCAACGTCGCCTGCGCCGACTGCACCAGGAGAGCAAGTATATGCTGGCCCCGCGGTGCGTAAATTGGCGCGCGAGTTTGGTATTGAGCTGAGCAAAGTGTCCGGCAGCGGCCCGCGCAAGCGCATTGTTAAGGAAGACCTGCATGCCTATGTTAAGCAGTTGGCGAAAGCGCCCTCAGCGGCAGCTGGCGGCGGCATTGCGCCGATTCCTGATGTGGATTTTGCCAAGTTTGGCGAGGTGGATATTCAGCCCTTAAGCAAGCTGGATAAACTGACCGCGGCCAATATGCACCGCAGCTGGTTGAATCTTCCTCATGTGACGCAGTTTGATGATGCAGATATCACTGAGCTTGAGGACTTCCGTCGCGAGATGAAAAAAGAGGCTGAGCAGCGCGGTGTGAAGTTAACGCCTCTGCCCTTTTTGTTAAAAGCGGCGGCGGCTGCGTTGCGCGGCAATGCCAAGTTCAACGCCTCCCTCAGTGCCGATGGTGAGAGCATTGTCTACAAGCACTATGTTCATATTGGTATGGCCGTGGACACGCCAGCAGGGCTTGTTGTGCCGGTGATTCGCGATGTCGATAAAAAGTCGCTTTGGGAGCTGGCAGAAGAAACCGCTGAGCTGGCCAAGAAAGCCCGAGAGCGGAAGCTTAAGCCTGCGGAAATGCAGGGCGGCTGCTTCACCATTTCCAGCCTGGGCAATATCGGCGGTACTGGTTTTACTCCCATTATCAATGCGCCGGAAGTCGCGATCCTGGGGGTTTCCAAGCTGGCCGTAAAACCCGTTTGGGATGGTGATAGTTTCCAGCCGCGCAAAATGCTGCCGCTGTCCCTGTCATATGACCACCGGGTGATAAACGGCGCGGATGCCGGCAAGTTCTTTACCGAATTGGCGCAAATGCTCGCCGATATTCGGCGGCTGCTGCTGTGACACGCCCGCTCTAGTCATTTCGGAGGATGCATCTGCAGCCGCGGTCTGTCAGCCTATGCGGCCGTTGGTAGACACAATAATAGGAATCCATTGTGAAGCAGGATAAACGCATCATTCTCGTTACTGGCGCCAGTCGCGGCGCGGGCAAGGGCATTGCGCTGGCGCTGGCCAAGCCGGGGTCGACAATCTACGTGACTGGCCGCACTCAGTCCGAGGGCGATGCGGCCTTGCCGGGCACCGTCTATGCCACTGTCGAAGCCATAGAGGAGAGAGGTGCAAAGGCCATCCCCTTAATTTGTGACCACCGGGACGATGAGCAGGTGCGAAAAGCGCTGGCTGTGATTGAAGCCGAGCAGGGACGTTTGGATATTCTCGTCAACAATGCCTTGCTGGTGCCCGAGGGCTTGACCCTGCCGGGGCCGTTTTGGGAAAAGCCGCTGGCGTTGCAGGATATTCTCAATGTTGGGCTGCGCTCTAGCTATGTGTCGTCGTACTACGCGGCGCCACTGCTGCTAAAGAGCGCAAAAGGGCTGGTTGTAAATACCTCCTCAGCGGGAGGGCGCTGCTATATGCACGGTCCGGCCTACGGTGCCGGGAAGGCGGGGGTGGATAAAATGGCCCATGACATGGCCGTGGATTTTCGCTCACATGGTGTCGCCGTTGTGTCGCTGTGGATGGGGCTGCTGAAAACCGAGCGCAGTATGCAGGTCTTCGACGCGCAACCCGAACTCTACGCCGATGCGGTGGCAGCGGCCGAATCGCCGGAGTTTCCCGGTTTGGTGATAGATGCGCTGTACCGCGATGCAGCATTGATGTCGCGTAGTGGCAAGGTCTTCTACGCGGCAGAGCTGGCTGAGGAATACGGGCTGGTGGACATTGACGGCAAGCTGCCCCCGTCGCCGCGCGCCATGTTGGGTAAGCCCCCCAAATTTAATGACGCGATCGTGGAGTGAGCCGGAAAAAGCTGTCATCCGTTTGGGGGATTAGTGTCTCGAAGGCCCTTCTATAAAATTTACACCACAAAAATAGCTCTCGGCAGGCGTGTTCTCTGCGCCTGCTCGGGCACATCATGTTTTTCTGTTTACCTGGGGGCGGGCAGCCATGAGTCAAATCGTAGCGGGATTACCCGAGGGGCAGTATGTCACCCTCGACAATGGCCACCGCATTCACTACCTGGATCAGGGTGACGGACCTGTCGTGGTATTTCTGCACGGCAGCGGCAGCGGCGCCAGTGGGCACAGCAACTTCAAATACAACTACCCGTGGTTTGTTGAGCAGGGCTTCCGAGTGGTGGTGCCCGACCTGATAGGTTATGGGTATTCCGATAAGCCTGATGACGTTGACTACCCGCTGGACTTTTTCGTCGAGTGTGTTCACCAAACGCTGCGCCACATTGGCGTGGAGCAATACTGCCTGATTGGTAATTCCTTGGGTGGAGCCATTGCGCTGAAATACACCCTCGACTACCCAGAGCGGGTTAGTAAGCTGGTGCTGATGGCGCCCGGCGGAATAGAGCAACAGGCCGACTACTTTCATATGCCCGGCATGCAGATTATGAAAGAGGTTTTTACCTCTGGGCCGATGGCACCAGAGCGCTTGGAAGACTTTATTCGTCGCGGCCTGGTGTTTGATGATGCCGTGGTCGACGAGCAGTTGGTCAACGAGCGCTGGGGAATTTTTCAGCAACAGAACAGCCAGGTTATCACCACCATGACGGTGCCCGATATGACAGAGAGGCTGGGTGAAATCACCTGTCCAACCCTGGCGTTCTGGGGCGTCAATGAGCAAATGATGCCCGAGACCGGCATTATGAAATTGGCGAAAGGCATCGCTGATATTCGCCTTACGTTGGTGTCTCGCTGTGGGCATTGGGTAATGGTTGAGCACCGCGAGCTTTTCAATCGCCAAACCCTCGACTTTTTGCAGAACGGATAAATTATGGATAGCGCCAAGATCAATGCATTGGGTGATGAGCTCTACAACGCCCTGCGCAGCCAGCAAAGCATTGCCCCGCTGACCGAGCGTGAGCCGGATATTACCATTGACGATGCCTACTACATCTCCCTGCGCATGCTTAACCGCCGCCAAGAAGACGGGGAGAAGGTGGTCGGAAAAAAAATCGGTGTTACCAGTAAAGTGGTGCAGGAAATGCTCGGCGTACACCAGCCGGACTTTGGTTTTTTAACCGACGCCATGACCTTTGCCAATGGTGCAAAAGTGCCGGTAGCCGGTCATTTGATTTCCCCCCGTGCCGAGGCGGAGATCGGTTTTCGGTTGAAGAAAGACCTGCAAGGCCCCGGCGTTACGGAGGCGGATGTATTGGCCGCAACCGACGCCATTATGCCCTGTTTTGAGATTGTTGATTCGCGTATCGACAATTGGAAAATTGCCATTCAGGACACCGTGGCGGACAACGCCTCCTGCGGTGTTTACGTGCTGGGTGAGCAAGAGGCAGACCCCAAAGACTTCGACCTGCCCGCATTGAAAATTCGCGTATGGAAAAACGGTGAAATTCTCAGTGAAGGCTTGGGCAGTGCGGTGCAGGGTAACCCACTAACCGCGGTGGCGTGGCTGGCAAATACGCTGGGGCGCTTCGGTATTCCGTTCAAAGCGGGAGAGGTGATTCTCTCTGGTTCTCTGGTACCGCTGGAGCCGGTGCAAGCAGGTGACAGCCTGCGCATGGAGCTGGAAGGCATCGGCGATGCAGAAGTGCATTTCGTCTAATTGCTAGATCTAGAACAACAACATCTACCTATTCGGAGCACATAGCGGTGCTCTACTGACAGTGAGAAATCTTATGGCTGAAAAAATTCGCGCGGCCATCATCGGGCCGGGCAATATTGGGACCGACCTGCTGATGAAGGCAATGCGCTCGGAGCTGATTGAACCCGTTTGGATGGTCGGTGTTGACCCCGAATCACCCGGCTTGGCCCGCGCCAAAGAAATGGGCATGAAGGTCACCTCGGAAGGCGTGGATGGTATGTTGCCGACCATGCGTGAGGACGGTGTGCAAATCTGTTTTGATGCAACCTCAGCCTATGTTCACGCCGAGAACTCGCGCAAAGTGAACGAGCAAGGTGCTTTGATGATCGATCTGACGCCGGCGGCGATCGGCCCATTTTGTATCCCACCGGTCAACCTCAGCGATGCAGTGGCCGAAAAGTGCATGAATGTGAATATGGTGACCTGTGGCGGACAGGCAACCATTCCAATGGTTGCAGCCGTGTCGCGCGTGCAGTCGGTGAGCTACGGCGAAATTGTTGCCACGGTAAGCTCCAAGTCTGTGGGGCCCGGCACACGTAAAAATATCGACGAATTCACCCGCACAACGGCGGGCGCGGTAGAGAAAGTGGGCGGCGCTCGCCAGGGTAAGGCGATTATCGTGATTAACCCGGCAGAGCCACCGCTGATTATGCGCGACACCATTCACTGTTTGACTGACGACGAGCCGGATCAAGAGGCGATTCGCAAATCGGTGGATGACATGGTTGCCGAGGTTCAAAAATACGTGCCGGGTTACCGTTTGAAAAATGGTCCCGTTTTCGATGGCAATCGCGTTTCCATGTTTATGGAAGTAGAGGGGCTCGGGGACTTCCTGCCAAAGTATGCGGGTAACCTCGATATTATGACCGCCGCGGGCCTGCGCACCGCAGAGATGTTTGCCGAAGAGATTCTGGCAGGCCGTTTTTCACCATCGGCCGCCTGAGGGGATAGTCATGGATATTCAAGGTAAGAAAGTCGTTCTGCACGACATGTGTTTGCGCGATGGTATGCACGCTAAGCGTCACCAGATTTCTCTGGATGAAATGGTCAGCATTGCCAGTGGCCTCGATGAGGCGGGCATGCCACTGATCGAAGTGACTCACGGTGACGGTTTGGGTGGTAGTTCGGTTAACTATGGTTTCCCCGCGCACAGCGATGAAGAATACCTGAAGGCCGTAATCGGTGCGGTTAAGAATGCAAAAATTTCGGCGCTGTTGCTGCCCGGTATTGGTACGGTCGACCATTTGAAAATGGCCGCTGATCTCGGTGTATCAACCATCCGCGTGGCGACGCATTGCACCGAAGCGGATGTATCAGAGCAGCACATTGGCATGGCCAGTGAGATGGGCTTGGATACCGTGGGCTTCTTGATGATGACCCATATGATCGGCGCTGAGGAAATCGTCGAGCAAGCCAAATTGATGGAGTCATACGGTGCCAACTGTATTTACTGCACCGATTCCGCTGGCTATATGCTGCCCGATCAGGTGCAAGAGCGCATTGCGCTGTTGCGCAGCGAGCTGAAGCCAGAAACCGAGCTGGGCTTCCACGCTCACCACAACCTGAGCCTGGGCGTCACGAACTCGCTGGTGGCAATCGAGCACGGTGCTAACCGTATCGATGGCTCTGTAGCCGGCCTGGGCGCCGGTGCAGGCAATACGCCGCTGGAGGTATTGGTGGCTGTGCTTGATCGTATGGGCGCGGATCACGGTATTGATCTGTATAAAATTATGGATGTCGCCGAAGACCGCGTGACTCCCATTATGGATCATCCCATCCGTATCGACCGGGACTCCCTGACTCTGGGCTACGCGGGCGTATACTCATCTTTCTTGTTGTTCGCTAAACGCGCCGAAGCGAAGTACGGTGTGTCGGCCCGGGATATACTGGTTGAGCTTGGCCGCCGCCGCACCGTTGGTGGACAGGAAGATATGATTGAAGACTTGGCACTCGACATGGCTAAGGAACGCGGCTTGCTCTAAGCCCTGATCGCCAGACGCCAGTCCGGCAAGATGAAACGGCCCCAGCTGGGGCCGTTTTCGTGTCTGGCTGTTCGTTCAAGGTAAGTGCGGCGTTCGCGCAGCAGCGGCCAGGTGTTAAAGGCCTGTATCGCATACCCATCTCGGTTATACTCACTG
>Ga0105235_100525_pt1 | contig 12710 bp, 10 predicted proteins | sample Virmet3819_2500_FD_90059 | JGI IMG/M metagenome (GOLD analysis project Ga0105235, IMG submission 90059) | Marine viral communities from the Southern Atlantic ocean transect to study dissolved organic matter and carbon cycling - metaG 3819_2500 | ecosystem: Environmental > Aquatic > Marine >... | reverse complement strand
GCGGATAGCCTAATGCCGCTAATTGCTGATTGAAAGAGTCGGCGAATTCAGCGAGATTTGGATGACTAAAGCCATCGCGTATAATCAGCGCATTGTCTTGATCGGTACGCATAATCTGCTCGCCGCGCCCCTCAGAGCCCATCACGATCACACACGTGTTGTCAAAGACCTCTTCTGGCACGATAAGCTGCCACAGTTTAGTAAATACCTGCGCATTAAGCGTCTGAACCATGCGGCTGACGTTACCAATCTTGACACCGTTTTGCTGCTGAGCACGAATATAGCGCCCAATCAGCTCGACAGCGGTATCAATACTAGCAAAATCCTTGGCTTGCTCGATCTGAATACTGATCAGCTGCGAGTGCTGACCAATATAGGCAAGCATATTGCTTTGCCCCAAGATACCGGCGACTTGGCCACTATCATCGAGGACGGGTAGCCTATGAATACGGTAGCGAGTCATAGTCAGTAGTGCATCGCCAATCTCACTATCAGCGTTGATAGTACGTAGGTTGAAGCTGGCATAGTCTTGGCAAGGGGTAGTTGCTGGGTCTTGTCTATCGCTGACAGCCCTACAAACATCGGCATCAGTCAAAATCCCTAGCGGACTGTCGCTAATATTATTGGCTTTATCTGCTAGTGGACGCACCAACACGTGCTTCATCTTAGCTTCGGTCATGACCTGTGCCGCTTGCTGTAGGCTAGAAGCTGCCTCAACGATATGTACCGGTAATAAACTCACATCGGTCACTGGCTGCAGCATGATTTGCTGTACTTCTTGCTGGGCGGTGTAGCCACTATGACTCAGCGATAGCTTTTGCGACTTAGTGCTTTGACGCTGCTGTAGGGCCTTGAGCTTTTCGGGTAATTTATCCGAGAGCAGCTGACGCACTAGATGGTTTTGGGCGCTAATCTTATCAATAGCCGTACCGTCTATTTGTAGCAGTAGCGTATCTTCAACGGCGCGGTAGTCATAAGAGGAAGAAGGCGAGCGCGTGTTGGTTGCTTTTTTAGGGGTACGGCGGCTATCGAACCAGTCGTTACTGTGAAAGTGGTCGGAGTGATTACTACCAAAGTAGGCCGCGACAAACTCGTCCGCGTAGGTCTGCTCGATTTGACCTTTTATCACCACATAAAAGTAGAGCAAATCGTCACTCGTTAAGCGCTCATCGGCAGCTAGATAACGTATCTGCGTGTGTTTTCTGATACTTTGGCGTTCCGCTAAGCTCAACACATCAAAGGGCGGCTGGGTGAAATCAAGTGGGATCATGGCATCATCCGTGATAGCGTTATCAATCCGCTATAGTAATAAATAGGGTCGTTGTCTGATTACTATAGCATTATATAAAATAATCCTTAATAACATTAGGGTTATTAAGGATTAGTGACCACATTGGCGCTAATGTTATTTGCCAGTTATTTACTAGTTATTTGCTATCAGCCGCGCCAGTCAGTAATTGACGAATACGCTCAATCGCCTCGCGGCTCTCTTCAACGCTTGCTACCAGTGCCATACGCACATATCCTTGTCCAGGGTTTTTACCATTGACCTCGCGGGATAAGTAGCGCCCCGCTAGAGCATGGATATTTGCTTGCTCATAAAGCGCCTTTACAAACGCTTCATCGTCGCCTGCAAATAGCTCCGGCACTTTTACCCAAAAGTAAAACCCAGCATCCGGCATCCGCAGCTCTAATAAATCGCCAAGCTCTGTCATCCACAAGGCAAATTTTTCTTTATATAGCGCTCGATTATGAGCGACATGCTTCTCATCTTGCCAAGCTGCGATAGAGGCGAGCTGATGCGGGATAGGCATAGCGCAGCCTTGATAAGTGCGATACTGCAAGTAAGACTTTAACAGGGCTGCGTCACCTGCGACAAAGCCTGAGCGTAGACCGGGCAAGTTTGAGCGCTTGGACAAGGAGTGAAAAACGATACAGCGCCTAAAATCATCTCGACCAAACGCTGTGCACGCTTGTAATAAGCCGATAGGGGCTTCGTCAAAGTACAGCTCGCTATAACACTCGTCGCTGGCAATGATAAAGCCGTATTTATCAGATAAACGCATGATAAATTCCCAATCGTCCAAACTCATCACTGAGCCTGTTGGATTGTTTGGACTACAGACAAATAGCAGTTGAGTGCGCTCCCAAACCTCAACCGGCACCGAGCGATAATCACCCTTAAAGTTATTGTCTAAGGTACAAGGAACAAAATAAGGCGTCGCCTCGGCCAGTAGCGCCGCTCCCTCATAAATCTGATAAAAAGGATTGGGCATAACCACCATCGGTGGCGACGTCTCTTCGCTATGATTGTCACTATTATTACTGTAGTTGTCACTATGATCGATAACCGCTTGCACAAAACTAAAGATAGCCTCGCGAGTACCCATCACGGGCAGTACTTGCTTATAAGCATCGACATGATGCAAAAAAAAGCGCTTTTCTAACCAGTGCGCTATCGTTTGCCGCAGCTCAAAAGTCCCATTAGTAGTGGGATAACGGCTTAAACTGTCCAAGTTTTGCTGTAGAACGTCCAAAACAAAGGCAGGCGGCTCATGTTTTGGCTCACCAATACCTAGCTTGATTTCGCTGTAGCTTGGATTTGGCTTACTGTTAGCGAGTAGGTCGCTCATTTTGGCAAAAGGATAAGGGTGCAGGGCTTGTAAGTTGTGATTCATAGACGTAGTAACTATAATAGACAATTAATAATAAAGTGATAAAGAAAAATAACATTAACGCAGTGTAGCACCTCTCTTATTTTTTGTCTTTTTCTTATCGTGGTTATTCGCTACTGATATAGCAAGATCGATAGCAGAAATAGCCCACCCTCATTATTTAGAGCGATTGGCAAACGCTTACTTTTAACCGATAACATCTAATGCGACAAGCAATACGGATTGTGCTCTTTAGAGGACTTGATAATTATGACTAAAAGTTACAAAGCTTCTAAACCTGAGAGTAAGAACATGAGCGGTACGGATTTGGATAATAGCGCAAGTACAGCAGTAGAGCATGCGTACGACTCAACACATGCGTGTAAAGTATGTGAACAATTAAAGAGCCGTGAGCAGCAGTGGTGGCAAGCGCGTCAACGTCTCATAGATCTCAAAGAGCGGCAGATGTTTTGGTTCGGTGATAATAGCCTAATGATGTGGCTGCTTTGGCAGTTAGTCAGCTATGTCGTCGTAGCGATTGTGCTTATGCTAGCAAGCAAGACGCTCAGCTTCTCGCTGTCTATCCAGCAATATGTGCTGATATTCGCCTTACAGACTTTAGTCTTTATCGCCGCGCTTGTCTTTAAGGGTAATCTGGCTAACCTACTACAAAATAAGATACATAGAGCGCAGCTGAAGCGAGAGCAGTCCTTTAATGAGATGATGGTGCTTGCCTCAGATAGTCTGTTTCCTAATGTGCACGCTGAGGCACCGCTGTCACTACAGCGCATCTACGAGAACAATCATCACCAGTTGCGGCTCGTGAGTTTACATGCATTGCTCAACCATGAAATCGATGCGGGCAGACTCATCTTACAGCAGCAAACTCATGCTGATGTCTTACCCTTAGATCTGGCTGAAGATGAGCTCAATGATGTCGCTGACGATATTATTTATAGAAGTACAGTGTCATAGCGTTAACTCATAAAAGCTTTAGCTCGTCAGCATCGAATCGACTCATAAAAGGTAGCTATCCTTCCTATTTATCAGCGATAAGGGATCATTAGCGATAACTAAATCAGCTATGATCTGGGCGAACGCTTAGACTGGCTATCAAGGCCTCTTTTAGGGTTTCAAGCTTACTGTCAGATAAGGGCGCGTCATTTTGATCGCTAATATAAAACATATCTTCAGCGCGCTCGCCTAGAGTCGTAATACGAGCGGCGTGCACTTCTATACTTTGCTGCAAAAACACTTGACCTACACGTGCTAGTAGCCCAGGCTGATCGAGCGTCTGTAAGCTCATAATATGCTGATTAGACGCTTCATTGAACTCAAAGCTAATCGTCGTTGGGACATCGAAATACAGTAGTTGTCGAGGCATGCGTTTGCTGGTTAATTTAGGAGCGCTAGGATCTTTGAACGCATTGATTAAGCGCTGTTTTAACTCTTCTTGCTCGTCAGTTTCCGTCAATAAAGTACCGCTACGGTCAAGTAACACATAAGAGTCCAGAGCAAAATCGCGTGTGGCGGTGATAATACGAGCATCTAATACATCCAAGTTCATGTGATCAAAGACCGCCATCGTTACTGCAAATAGATTGTCCTGATTTTGGGTGTAAACAAATACTTGTACCGCATCTAGCGCCAGCTCCCGATGCTCACGCAAGACGACCAAAGGTGCACTATCAGCATTTGAAGCACGGCCAATCGGCGGATGCGCCAAAATCGCTGCGGTATGCCAAAGAATGTCCTCAGCGATCTCCCGCAAAAAGTATTCATCGCCTAAGTCATCCCACAGGCTTAGCACCTCTTCACGGTCCATGTGCTGATTATCTGCTGAATCCAGCATTTGCGTAGCCTGCTGACGCGTGGCACGGATCATATCTTGACGATTAGTCGGCGCGTCAATATCTGCGCGTAATATCCGCCGCGTCTGCGAATATAGCTGCTTCATAAGACTGGCGCGCCAGCTGTTCCAAAGCTGCGGGTTGGTGGCATTCATATCCGCCACAGTCAGTACATATAGATGATTGAGATGGGTGACATTGCCGATAAGGTCTGCAAATACAGTCACCACATCAGGATCTGAGATGTCCTTTTTCTGCGCGGTCATCGACATTAGTAAATGATAGCGCGTCAGCCAGCCTACCAGATTAGCATCTGCGAGACTCATACCATGCTTGAGACAAAACTCAATGGACTCAGTCTGCCCAAGCTCGCTATGATTACCGCCGCGACCTTTGGCGATATCATGAAACATCGCCGCGAGCACTAAGATCTCTTTTCGCTCGATACGCTGAAAGATAGCGCTAACCAGCGGAAAGTCTTGCTGAAACCTGTCGTCAGTAAAGCGATGCAGAATACGAATCAAAAACAGCGTATGCGCATCGACCGTATAGCGATGGAACAAGTCATACTGCATGAGTCCTGTTACTTGTGCAAAGGAGGGGATGTAATTACCTAAGACGCCATAACGGTTCATCGTTCGCAGACGGTGGAATAGATAGTTTTGCTCTTTAAGATTGGCTAAAAACAGCGCTTGATGCTCAGGTGTGTCACGATAGTTCTGATCAATACCGCGGGCTGCGACTTTGAGCGCGCGTAGCGTATGGGTGCGCACTTTTTTTATGCCTTGCTGCCCCATCAGTAAGAACATCTCTAGTATCGCTTCTGGATGCTGAGCAAACACACGATGATGGGCGATAGCGATTTGATCGCCGATTTGATTGAAACGCGCGTTCAAAGGGCGTTTTTTTGGGCGCTGCTCTTCAGGCAAGTGCGGCTCTATGATAGTTTCAAAATAATGATTGATCAGCATCTCAGATAACGTCGATATCTGCATAGCGCAGCGGTAGTAATCGCGCATAAAACGCTCGACTGCGGCGTTGGGCTCGTCATCAGGCTGAGTCTCGTAACCCATGAGCTGCGCGATATCACGCTGATAATCGAACAACAGCCTATTTTCATTGCGGCCGGTCAGCTCATGCAAATGATGACGTATCTGCCAGATATAACTCTCGGCAAAGCTAATCTCATCGAACTCTTTTTCAGTCAAAAAGCTCTGCTGAACTAAATCATAGAGCTTACCGACTCGAAAATAGCGCTTAGTCACCCAGCCAATAATATGGATATCACGTAGACCGCCAGGGGCTGTTTTTATATTCGGCTCAAGATTGTATTCAGTGGCATTGTGGTGTAGGTACCGGTTTTTGGATTCCTCTATTTTGATCTCGTAGAAATCGAGCTGCGACCATAGCTTATTAACGACGGCGATAGGTGTATCTTTTAGATCGTTATTACCGATGAGTAGTCTTGCTTCGAGCAAGGAGCTGGCAACGGTATGATCATGAGCGGCCTCTAAGCACTCGTCAACGCTACGTACCGCAAGCGCAGGCTCCAAGCCAACGTCCCAAAGCATAGCAACTAAGCGATCTATTTTTGTGCTGACTTCTGTGCAGATATCATCAGGAGAGAGTAATAAAATATCGATGTCTGAATACAAAGACAGCTCACCGCGACCATAGCCGCCGATAGCAAACAGTGCCAGATCAGTCTGCTCCAATTCAAACCATAAAAACAGACTGCTTAACAGCTCATCGATAGCGCAGGCGCGCGCCGCAACTAATTGTCTGATATTGACCCCGCGCTCAAGCGCTCGGCTGATATCTTCATTGATCTGAGCTAGCCACTCAGGAATGCCTAGCAAGGACTTTTTGCTAGGGTCATTGACGACCAATAAAGGCGTGCCTGCTGACTCATCAGGAGCAGCTAATGCAGGTAGAGGCGTGATATAAACAGAGGCAACATCGCAATTAAACATGATTGTTATTCCATAAATCAAATACTTAGAAAGCAGAAAACCGAGAGCTATAAAGCTATACTGAAGGTTGTCATACTATGTTTTCTTTAATACTATAAAGTATAAATCAACCGCAAAAAAAAGACCGCGTAAGCGATCTTTTTTAGGTAACTATTGGGTCAAAAAACTCAAGTCTTCTTCTGGGCGCGTGGTAAAGACCTCGCAGCCATTATCCGTAACCACCATCGTATGCTCCCACTGTGCTGAGAGTTTACGGTCTTTGGTAATCGCCGTCCATTCATCCGGCAAGATCTTGGTCTGCCAAGTGCCTTGATTGATCATCGGCTCAATAGTAAAAGTCATGCCTGTTTTAAGCTCAAAGCCTGTACCTTTTTTGCCATAATGCATCACTTGCGGCTCGTGGTGAAACTCGTTACTGATGCCATGACCACAGAACTCACGTACGATACTAAAACGCTCAGGCTCGACCACCTCTTGAATCGCCGCACCAATATCACCGAGACGCGCGCCGTCTTTGACTACGCTCATACCCGCATACAGTGCCTTTTGCGCGACATCACAAATGCGCTTAGCCATGATAGAACCTTCGCCAACGATCCACATCTTCGAGGTATCACCGTAGTAGCCATCTTTGATGACCGTTACATCGATATTGATAATATCGCCGTCTTTAAGCAGCTTGCTTTCGGTAGGAATACCGTGACAAACCACATGATTAACAGAGGTGCAGATAGATTTTGGGAAGCCGTTATAGTTCAGCGGTGCTGGGATAGCGCCTTGCTCATTGACGATATAATCATGAGCGATTTGATTTAGCGCTTCGGTACTGACGCCAACTTTGACATGCTCATCTAACATGACAAGGACGTCGCTGGCGAGCTTGCCCGCTACACGCATTTTATCTATGGCCTCTGGGGACTGGATAAGGGATTTTTTTGTCATCATAGTCGTACTTATAGTTATAGAATTTAGGTAGGCAATTATACCATAAATGCAAGCGTCGCTGTTCTGCTAACCCTTAGCAACTTTGTACACATTTATCAACCCTAGCGTTATAGTGATATTAGCTGTTTCAGCTTATCTATATGTAGATACGTGACTATACAGTCATTGAAATTGGCTTTAAACGTAAAAAAGCGGTTGAATGTTGCAGATTATAGAAGTATTGTAATTTTGCATGCTAAAGGGATTAGCAGCAGTCTTTGCCGACGTTATGAGGTAAAGGCACTCACCATTAATGATGACAAGGATGTTGTTATGACGCTCTCCTCGTACGTTCGTGCTGCGCTCACGCCGCGCACTTTTTTACCAATACTGGGCTCTATCAGTACTGGCGTTTTATTAATGACTATGCCAGCGACCTCAGCGCAAGCGGCAGGGCAGTACTATAATTGTGCCAACGCCAATGGCTGCACGCTAGTCGATAGCAAATACTTTACCTCCAGTTATACCAAGACTCAGTATCCAGTGGTCCTGGCGCATGGGCTTGGCGGTTTTACCAAGATGTTTGGGGTCTTAGATTATTTCAACGGGATTCCTAGTGAGCTGATGAAAGGTGGCTCAGAGGTGTACACCACCAAAACATCAGCGGTGAATAATAGCGAAGTTCGCGGCGAGCAGCTATTACAGCAAGTCAAAACCATCACTGCCATTTCAGGCGATCCAAAAGTCAATTTGTTTGGGCACAGTCAAGGCGGTATAGATATTCGTTACGTCGCTGGTGTTGCGCCAAAATACGTCGCTTCAGTCACGGCAGTGTCAAGCCCAGAGCAAGGTTCAAAAACAGCAGATTTTGTTAAGGCAACGCTTGAGCCGAACAATGACACAGACCAGTCAGCAAATATCACCACGGAGTTAGTTGCAGGTGTGTTTAATTTGATTGGTGGCTTTACCGATATCGGTTCGGGTATCAGTTATAAAGATATTCAGGAACAAGACGGCTGGCAGGCGCTCATGGCTTTATCAACAAATGGTGCCGCTAAGTTTAACGCAAAGTTTCCAGCAGCAATGCCAACAAGTTACTGTGGTCAGCCAACCAGTACCTCTGCAAACGGTATCAAATATTACTCATTTAGTGGGGTAGGACAAGTCATAAGAGCCCTTGACCCTAGTGATTATCTGCTTGCAGCAACAAGCGTACCGTTTTTATTTGATGCCAATGATGGTCTGGTCTCTGCCTGCTCAAGCCGACTTGGGTATGTGATTCGTGACAACTACATCATGAACCATTTGGATTCAGCCGATCAGGTATTGGGTTTGACCGCATGGGGCGAGTCTAAGCCAAAATCTATCTATCGTACTCAGGTCAATCGCCTAAAAAACGCCAATCTTTAAGCTGACTTGTAAAAAGAACTCTCATCTATGTCGAATAATCGCCGTCCAGCCTATTTACCAATCGCTATCATCGCTGTGGTCATCATAGTCATCGCGGCGGCGGTGATTGTGTGGTTTAAACCAGATAGTCAACGAATGGAGACAGCACAATCAGCGTCCATTGCCTCTGCAGATACCTCTGAGAGTACGTTGTCCATTGCGCTAAATAGTGAGCAAACAGAACAAACCGCTTCAGCCCAGAACCAGTCTGCATTTGTCACTGGGTTAGAGCGTTTGCCGCGCTCATTGAAAGGCACGCAAGTGGACGGCGAAATCATCATCGATGAAAACAAGCAGTTGGTCGTCACTGAAGGTCTGCGGCGTTTATTCGATTATTTTTTATCAGCAATAGGAGAGGAGGACGAAGCCGTTATTTTTGCGCGTGTTGAGCGTTATATCCGTCACCATACCCCAGAGCCTGCGGCCAGCCAAGCGGTCGCTATCTTTGGCAACTATGTGGCGTATCTCAAAGCACTGCCTGATATAGAAAAACGCTATGGCAATCTGCAATTACAAGCGAGCAAAAGCGGTGAGCTGGATTTGAGTGCCATTGCTCAGCAAAAGCAGGATGTGGCAAGATTACGTCAGCAGTATTTTGACAAAACCACCATCGAAGCCTTCTTTGGTGCAGAAGATAACTACGATGACTATAGTATAGAGATGGTCAGAATCAACCAAAACGAGCAAATGAGCGAGGCACAAAAACAGGCTGCCAGACAAGATTATGTGAGCCGTCTACCAGATGGTGCGATCAAAACCAATATCCTGCAGCAAGCCAATCTTAATGAGCTTATGGCTCGTACTGAACAGATGAAAGCAGCAGGTGCCAGTCCTGAAGTGCTATACAACATGCGCCGAGAGTTAGTGGGTGTACCAGCGGCCGAGAGACTGGCGCAGGTCGATCAAGAAGATGCCGACTTCGATCAGCGTTTTCAGCAACTACAGAGTCAAAAGCAGCAAATTCTGGCGCAAACTACTGACAAGGCGAAAGCACAAACTCAAATCACTCAGTTAGAAAAACAGTTGTTCAATGATGCGGAGCGTAAGCGTTTGACCGGTTATGCCGTCTTGCAAAAGAGTAAGATTGAATAGTCCCTGTTACATTAAAATCTAGCTGTTAACACTAAGTAACTTATAGCAAGGGTAAAAACAGTAGTTAATAGTAGCTCATTAAGCTAAGTTTATTAGCTAGAGCGTTCTTATCGTTATAGTTGCTCTTATTTGAGAACTACAGTAATAAATTCATTAAATACTATCTTAGGAGTTCACATGAAAAACACAATTAAATTAGTAATGACCAGCATAGCTTTAGTTAGCGTCTTAGCAGGTTGCCAGTCATTAGCCACGCAGCCAACCGCTGAGCCAAATATCACTGGTACCGATGTGATCTAAACTGAGGTTACAGCGCGTAGAAGCTACTTTATTCTTTCAACCTTTAAGACCTTGCTAATTAGCGAGGTTTTTTTGGCTAGTTCTAGAGTCAAATTTATCTTAGAGCAACTTGTTAGCAGTTAGGTGGTTAGCAGCTCAGACATCAACAAGCAAATACCGTTAGCAAAACCACTGCAAAGTGCAACAAAGCGAGGGTTAAGCATATACTTAACTAATGATGACAGTGATACTGTTGTTAGGCACAATAGTTACTCTATTTAGAAAAATAAATAACTCAAATTATTTTTAATAATTACCTGCAATGATTACTAGGAGAGACTATGAAAAACATGACTTCATTAGCTATGGCTGCCACGCTAGCTGTTGGTACGCTTGCCGGTTGCCAAACCACTCCCGGCGTTACTGCTCCTACTGCTCAGCCGCTAACCGTTGATGCATTACAAGCCTATAACTGGAAGTTAGTTGATGCTAAGCGCGTAAATGGCGAAAAAGTAACTCAGCTGTTTACTATGCCAAATAATCCGCTGACTTTGAACTTCTTTAAAGACAACGGCAACCAGCGCGTCAGCTTTATGAATACCTGTAATAACATCGGTGGCACTTATCGCATCGTCAATAATAATGTACAGCTAGGCAACGTCATCAGCACTATGAAGGCCTGCCCTGAACCACAAGCTAGCTTTGATACTGCTACTATGGCGACGGTACAAGGCAAATATAGCCTAAATAAGAATGCGAACAATGTGCCTATCTTGACCATTCGTAATGACAATCAAGTGGCGCATTTTAAAGCCGTTGCTAAGTAGAGATGTTTTTAGTTTTGATCGGTTAATAATAAAATATAGGACCGATACTAACGCAAGATGACATTGATACCGTCAATAAAGAACGCTTTACTTTTTAAGTAAGGCGTTTTTTTTAAGAGACTTAGCGATTATATAAAGTAAGCTTGTGATGGAAAGTATTAAACTATAAGGTTATTCAATAGGTTAAAAAACACTTTAGGATTATGAATAAGTAGTGGTCAATATATAATCACTATCTCAAAATTATACTCTTGATGTAGGCTGGCGCTTTTAGCCCAGCGTCATAGATAGTAAAAGGCACCATCATGGCACATAAAAAGGTAAACTTACCACAAAAAACTTGCCCCGTCTGCCAGCGACCTTTCACATGGCGTAAGAAATGGGAGAAGGATTGGGAGCAGGTGATTTATTGTTCAGAGCGGTGTCGGCGGGGGAGAGTAAATTAAATTGACTTACTTTAAAGTATCAGGAAAAAATATAAGCAAATGTTTGAAGCATTCAATGTATTGATTTTTTCAAAGCAGATGCAAGGTTGAATAGTTTGCTATTTGAAAATTAAAATTCGCATATAGCGAAAGAAATATTGACATTATCTTTAAGTTATTTATAATAAGCGTTGTTAGTTGATATACAGACGAATAACTCATCATGAATATTAGGTAAAGTTTTTACCTGCGGAGAATTAATTTTCTCTACCTCCTACTGGGCTCATGCGTTCTCGACTCGACGTATTACAATGGTTCGGTATGGTGCTTGCTTGCAATGAGAGCAAGCAAGCACCTGTAAGGATTGACCGCTGATTAAGTCTATTTTTCTAGTTGCGATGAGGATGCTAGTAATTCCACTAGTATCGACTAGGAGAAAACGTTATGAAAGAATCAACTGATAATCAGCATCCGCCTAAGAAAAGCAAGAAATGGTCTAAAAGATTCCCTTTTTGGTTATTAGAAGCTTTTAAGGTTATATCAAGCATTCTCAATATTTTTAAATTTATTGAAAAATTCTTTGATGATTAGCCCTTAGGCGTTGTCCTTAACAGTTTTGTTATGGAGTCTAATCATGCTTAATAACGCATTAAAGAAAATCCGTTTGTTTCACAATATGAAGCAAAATCAACTTTCTCAACAACTGAATATTTCTAACTCTTATCTTTCTGAAATCGAAAGCGGCAAAAAATCTCCAAGCATTGAGCTATTACAGAATTATGCAGTTATCTTTGATATACCTGTCTCCTCTCTCTTGTATTTTTCAGAACAACTAGAGAGTGAAGGTAAAATATCTAAGAGCTTTAGAATAAAGTCAGCAGGTTTTATTTTGAAGTTGTTGGACTGGAGTATTAAAAATGAGCAAAAAGAAGGTAAAGGCTAATAAAATCTACTCTCTGAACCAGTGTAGGCTATATAAAGTGACAAGCTTGAAAAAACTCTGCTCAATTATTAAGATAACTGAAAAAGAGCTAAGTTTATTGGTTGAGAGTTGTGAAGGTAGTGATTTTTATAATTGCTATATCAATAAAGACGGACGTCCAATCCAAGAACCTAAAAAACTGATGTATCGTGTACACAATCGAATAGCTAACTTATTATCGAGAATTGAAACACCTGAATATGTCCACTATTCAAAAAAGGGACGTTCCCATATCAGTAATGCAGAAGTTCATTT
>Ga0105235_100521_pt1 | contig 12774 bp, 9 predicted proteins | sample Virmet3819_2500_FD_90059 | JGI IMG/M metagenome (GOLD analysis project Ga0105235, IMG submission 90059) | Marine viral communities from the Southern Atlantic ocean transect to study dissolved organic matter and carbon cycling - metaG 3819_2500 | ecosystem: Environmental > Aquatic > Marine >... | reverse complement strand
TGATCGAATTGTAATCTTTGATACTCCACCACTCATTGGTATCAATGAAAGTGCGATACTCGCAAATTTCGCCGGTCAAGCGGTGGTCGTAGTTGAAGAAGGTAAGGCAAAAATAAGCGATATTAAGATGTCTGTAGAACGTCTAAACCCAGACATGGCCATTGGATTTGTGGTTAACAAATCTGTTCATAATGACACCGATGGAAGCGGATATTATGGGTACTACTACTCAGAGCGTAACGATTAGGCGTTATTTGATGCCCAAAAATAGAATTATGAAGCTTTCGCTTGTTGCTATGTCTGTAGCAACGAGCTTCGTTGCACAGGCCAAGCTCGATGTTAATGCTCTGGCTACTGCCGACACCATTCACCAGAACGTGAAAACTGAGGAAAACGGTACCCGTTCTCTCACTACGTTGACAGTTGCCCCAAAAGTTAATGCCACTTATCAAACTAGAACATTTCAAGGCTTGTGGTCTGGCACTTATACCCACCTTGAACGGGACAATGACGATGCAAGTCAGCGGCAGGATTATGCCGAGTACAGCTATTCAGCGCAGTGGGTACCATTTGAAAACCTGTTATCTTTTCAAGCCGCTGGCGCTTTAAATTATCAAAACACTAATTCTGCGAACTTTTTAGTTAGCGACTTTATTGCTAATTCTGACAGTCTCGCGAAAACAAGGTCCAATCGCCTTTCATCAACATTAACCCTTGAGCAAGGTGACTGGGTCAGAGGCCAAGGCACTGCGTCATATTCAGACACAGCGTCTGAACGGTCAATCACAAACAATAATGCTCTCGACAATGACAGTTACCAACTTACTGGTAACTTAATTAATGGTGATGAAGCCAAATATTTCCTCTGGTCAGTGACCGGTACTTATCAGAATACCGAGCGCGGACAAGCAAATACGGGCGACTTTGAATCAAGAACTGGTGACGGCTTTATAGACACGCTAATTTACGGCGACTGGGCGATTCGACTTACCGCGCGCCATGAAGCAAACCAAATATCGGATAGAGACGATACAAACAGTTTAGTCAGAGAGTTTAATTCGTACGGTGCAGGTTTAACTTACCGCCGAGCTGAAAATCGTTATATATCAATTACGGCAAATAAGAGTGACTCTGATATCGAGGATGATGACGGAGAAACCTTTATTGGTTTAGACATGCAATGGGCACTAAGCACCCGCACTCGCATAGCTGCTACTTATGGACGTCGTTTTTATGGTGAATCTGCTTCCGCAAGTATCGGCTATAACTCTAAATATTTGCGGACATCGTTCAGTTATACGGAGGACGTAACTAATACCTCAAGGCTTCTTGCCGACCCAGAGAATTTAGGGGTATTCGTTTGCCCTACCGCAACAACATCTATCGCCGATTGTTTTCAGCCCAATAGCTTAAGCTACACCCCCAGTGCCGGTGAGCAGTTAGTTCAACTTACGTCTCAAAATCTTGAGTTTGACGACAATATTATTTTGCGTAAAAGTGCCAATTTTCAAGCTGGCTATGACTTTTCTCGTGTCACTCTCGCGTTCTCTTGGCGCTATTCTGAAGATGATTATTTAGATGAAGATAGACTAAGACGCACCTATTCTTTTGGTACCAACCTAGCCTATAAAATTGGTAGCTATACCAACATAACTAGCGGCATTAATTACGCCAACATTACAGGTCTGGGAGCGGAAGAAACTTTCAGGGGAGAAAGTGATAATTGGAATGCATCTATCGGTCTAGAAAGAGAATTCGGTCGTCGATTAAAGGCAAGTATTGATGCACGGTATCTTGAGCAAGAAGGTGATTTGAACGCCGGCGGTCAATTCGGAAATAACTATACCGATCGACGTATTAGCGCATCTATCACCTATACATACGACTAAGTTTCGAAGCGCCACTCAACGCTTACAAAACTTAACTTTTGTATGCATAGGAGAGCCCTAGAGGGCATTGGCTGAGCGAGTGTTCCGCAAAAAACGCCCTACGTAGGGCGTTTCTAAAATGACTTGGCTGAACATGCTTGGCGTTTGAAATCATTTACGAAGGTTTGTAACAAATACTCTTTAGTAACTATGCTAACCCTCACTCTTGCTTATCATCACTCTTCAACCGCACATAGGTCTTAAACTTTTTCTTCATAAGTTTGTCTACGTACTGGGTCATTTTCACTTTCTGTGAAATAGCGTCATCTAATGCGTCTACTAGCTCTGCAAGCATATCCAAATAGTACTTGGTATCGCGTATAACATTTCCCTTAGGGGTCATGATAGTTTGACTTTCTGGGTGGTCAGCAAAGCCCATATGTTCGGTCACTTCTGCGCCCGTTTTATCAGGCTCGAACATCTCAGCTTTCACTTCTTCAATTACTTCGTTTACCGCGTTAGCATCAAAGCTTTCAAGCTCTTCTAGAAAGCCGTAGAGCATTACCCTATCCATAAGGGTGTTAATTTTACGGGGAATACCGCGAGAGAACATGTGAATGCGCTCTAACGCTTCATCGCTAAACAATGCAGAGCCGTTCCAACCGGCGTGGTGTAGGCGATACTCGATATACTCTTTGCACTCCTCTAACGATAGCGGTGCCAAATGACAAGATGCCACTATACGCTGCCTAAACTGTTCCATATTCGGCGCACGCAAAATTGGCTGCAACTCTTCCTGACCGAGTAAGAAACTTTGAATAAGCGGCTTGCCGTTCAGCTGGAAGTTACTCAGCATTCTTAGTTCTTCAATACTTTCCAGAGGAAGGTTCTGCGCTTCATCCACTAAAAGCAAAGCGCGACGGCCCGCTCTATTTAGGTCATACAAGAATATTTCGAGGGCCTTAAGAATGTCCGCTTTCGAACGCCCTTCGGTAGGAACATCAAATTTAGACGCTACCATCTTTACCAGCTCATCTGGCGACAGCTTTGGCGTTACAATTTGGGCCGCGGCTATATCGTCTTCAATTTCTTCAAGCAGGCTGTTGGCAACGGTCGTTTTTCCCGTGCCTATTCCACCGGTAATAACAATAAACCCTTCAGCTTGAGACAGGCCATACTGCAAATAAGACATAGCTCGCTTGTGCCATTTGCTCGCGAAGAAAAATTGAGGGTCGGGGGTTAACTGAAACGGTTTCGAGTTAAGTCCGTAGTAACTTTCGTACATGCAATTTACCGTTATTCCATTAAAGAATGTGCGTTCAAAAAACAAACGTAATATTGTTGGTGCTCGACGCGTAACTTTTGATTATATGGTAACCAACAACGCGCCATTCTCGAAGTGTTATCTCTTTATTTGTTAAACCTTGAATGCTAAAGCAGCTTGTTTTGCGTGATGCGCTCTATAATACCTGTGGTAGACACACCATCTTCAAAGGTAAGTACCTTAACTTCACCGCCATTAGCCACAACTTCTTTGCCACCCGCAATGTCTTCAACCTTGTAGTCACCGCCTTTAACGAGCACATCAGGTAACAATCGGGCGATAACGCGTTGTGGCGTGTCTTCTTCAAAAGGTACAACCCAGTCAACAGCGCTTAAGCCTGCAAGTACTGCCATACGTCGGCTTACGTTATTTACCGGGCGACCAGGTCCTTTTAATTTAGTGACAGACGCATCGGTATTGACCGCTACAATTAATCGGTCGCCAAGCTGCGCAGCCTCTTCTAAATAGGCAACGTGACCAGAGTGCAGGATATCAAAACAGCCGTTTGTCATTACCACTTTCTCGCCTCGCGATTTCGCTGCTTTTAGCGCAATCTCCAGCTGGTCTTCTGTCATTACACCGCCATCCAGATGAACTGACTGTTCGCCTAACGCTAATGCTAGCTCGGTGTTAGTGACGGTAGAGGTACCTAACTTTCCAACTACGACACTTGCGGCCAAGTTAGCAAGAACACAAGCAGCTTGAAGTGGCAAGTTACAGGCCATGGCAACAGCGAGCGTTGAGACAACTGTATCCCCTGCCCCAGTTACGTCGTATACTTCTTTCGCTTTAGCAGGTAAATGAAACTCGCTGTTGTCGCCGTCAAACAACGTCATACCATCTTCTGAGCGAGTTACGAGAAGCGCGCTTAAGTTCAACGATTCTTTTAATGACTGTGCTTTTTCCACTAGCACCTGTTCGCTACCTATCTCGCCAACAATGCCGCGAAGCTCGTCCATATTTGGGGTAACTAGCGTAGCACCAGCGTACTTACCGAAGTCACTGCCTTTCGGGTCAACTACCACGCGCTTATTTTTGCTGCGTGCCTTTTCAATAAGCTTGGCGGGGTTGCTCAAACACCCTTTGGCATAGTCGCTTAAAATGACGATATCAGCTTCGTCTAGTGCTTTATCAAAAGCCAATTCCAATTCTGATTTATCAGCGTGTTCAAAGCTTTTTTCAAAATCCAAACGCAGAAGCTGTTGATTTCTGCTCATAACGCGAAGCTTGGTGATGGTATCAAAACCCTCTACCTCAAAAAACTGACACTGAATGTTGTGAGTTGCTAAACGCTCTCTGAGAATATTCGCATTTTCGTCTTTACCGCACATGCCCAGCAAAGTTACTTCAGCCCCAAGAGTTGCCACGTTTACTGCAACGTTTGCAGCACCACCAGCTCGGTCTTCAGAACTATTAACGTTCACCACTGGCACTGGTGCTTCGGGAGATATACGCCCTGTGCCACCGCTCCAATAACGGTCTAACATTAGGTCGCCGACAATAAGCACTTTCGCTTTGCTAAAATCTGGTAATATCATGCTGAGAATAACTTTGTAGATTTTAAAAACATTGGCACAGAGTATAACAGCCAAGAACGGCAATACCCACCAAGGATGTACAAATAACCCGTGGTATCTTTATCTTATAGAGAACAAGCTTGGGCAAATTTATACCGGGATCACAACCGACCCCAGGCGACGCATCGCACAACACAGGGGCGAACTTAAAGGTGGCGCCAAGGCGCTTAAAGGTAAGTCGCCGCTAAGCTTTAAAGCGGTATTCGAAGTAGCAGATAAAATACATGCAGCCCAGCTTGAATATGCCGTGAAGCAAATGAGCCGCCCACAAAAAGACGGCATTATCAAAAAAGGGCAGCTCAACGATTTAGCGTGCGTAAAGGCAAAGTTCGAAGAATGAAATGTGCTCTCAAATAGAGCCCTACACGTTCTGCGTTGTTTAAAAACGATACGGGCACAACGCTCGTTGATGAGAACTTAAAAGCTTCCTACCCGCCTAAAACACCGTTTATGATCATGGCGTTACCAATACTTAGCGTGAAACCAAGGGCAGCCACACCTACATTGTGCTGATGGTCCACCTCTTGCCGGATATTCATGCCAAAAAGAATTATTTTCTTACTCGCCAGTACCAGCAAATGAAGTGCTATCGCTAGCCCTACACTTACAATCAACCAGCCTGTTACATTGCTCACATAACCCGATGGATTGTAAATAAGCAGGTTCTTTGCTGCCGACACTATCATAGCCGTACCAAGAAGGTTGCCGCTATGCTCGATAGCGAGTGCTAACTGCCCTTTTTCAAGCGCGCCTTGAAACGAGTCATTTTGATTATCGCGGGCATACCTGAATTCTAAAATTCGCGTCATCACCAGCAGCATGGTAAGCACCACGGTAAAACCAGTAACAATCGCAATCAGTGCATTTATATCACTGCCATCAACCCAAATCATGATATTGCGCAACACAATGGCACTTGCCACCAAGCTCGCCGCATCAACGAGTGCTACACTTACACTTCGTTCAGCAATCATTGCATGGGTGTCTACCTTATTAAGCACCAGCTTGTCGTGAGCAAAGCGCCCGAATTTTACGAGTATGATCCCCACTATACCGAACGTCACCATACCTATCGCCGCTTCCTGGTATCCCACACCAATATGACGCCCAACCACTGAACTTAACACAATGCATAAAGACAGCATGCCACCCGCGATACTGATACCGAAAGCAAAGTTATCTTTAACTCCTAACTCTTCTGTCACTGAATATTTTCTAAATGCTCCAGTTAACCACTTCATGATCATCAGAAGTACTAACGCTATCGCCACATCCATGGCCAAATAAATTAGTAGCTCTTGTGTCAGGGGTACTAGTTTTACTAAGGCTTCCACGTTATCTTTGCTCCTTGAACATAGAAAGTTCTATATTTATGTATTCAATTAGTATTGTAAAAACAATAACATCTAAATGAACCGCCTCCATCTATTACAAACTTGTACAATGATGGGAAAGAACTTGTTCAGATTTATTTTAATTGGGACTTGGTTGAATCAGGTGTTGACGCTAGCAACTTCAATTACGCCCAAGCCTTTAATACTTGCGCTATCGAATGAGTTTCAACACCAAAACGCGAGCTTTTTTCTAAAGACCGGAATATTATCAAAAAGATGCGAGCATTATGCCAACAGACAACGAAAATAGCATGACAAACGTAGAACAAGCAGAGAAATTCTGGCAGCAATTGTTAACAGCGCCATCGTTAACGGTAGATGATAAAAACCTTGCAGTACAACACAGTGCATTATTAAAACTCGCGTTTTCTCGCTCTGCATTTTTGGCAGAAATGCTCATCCAGAAACCAAGCTTCTTATCACATGTCATTGGTGTCCAATCTCTAAAACCCAAAACACCTCAAAAAAACCAAACACAAAATACGAGTGAACTAGATGACGCGAGGCCTATAGACCTTAATGAAGTGCAGCAAAGCGCTGCGCCAAAACCTTGTGTAGATAGCGATGCGCAACATATCTCATCTGAATATGAAACAGTGTTGAAAGACAAACTCTCCAATGTTTCAAACGAAGACGATTTACTCAAAGTGCTTCGCGAGTATCGCAACCAAGAAATGGCGCGTATTACGTTTCTCGATACATTAAATAAACAGACTATAGAAAGTTCGCTAATACAGGTCTCAGCATTGGCTGATGTGTTGATCACCCAAGCATACCAATGGATTTATCATCATTTAGCCATTCGCTATGGAAAGCCACAAAGCGGTAACCAAGATATGCACATGTATATCTTGGGCATGGGTAAATTAGGCGGTAAGGAGCTGAACTTTTCTTCTGATATCGACCTAATTTTTGCTTACCCGGAAAAAGGTGAAACGCAAGGCGGCCGCAAGGGCTTAGAGAACCAGCAATTTTTTACCAAGGTTGCGCAAAAGCTTATCCAGGCGCTCAATAAGGTAACCAACGACGGTCAAGTATACCGTGTGGACATGCGCCTGCGTCCCTTTGGTGATTCCGGCCCGCTGGTTATGCACTTTGCTGCACTTGAAGATTACTATCAAGATCAAGGTCGTCACTGGGAACGTTTTGCCATGGTAAAGGCACGAATTATCAACGATGATAATTCACAAGACGCAGTTTGGCTGCAAAGTATTCTTCACCCTTTTACTTTCAGGCGCTACCTTGATTTCACTACGCTTGACGCGCTTCGCAACATGAAAAAGTTGATTGCCACCGAAATTCGTCGCCGTCGTTTAAATAACAATATTAAGCTAGGTGCAGGTGGTATCAGGGAAGTTGAGTTTTTTGCGCAAAGCTTTCAGCTTATTCACGGTGGAAGAGAGCCCGCACTACAGAGTAAATCACTGCTTCGCACTTTAACTGCCTTAAGTGAACTCGGCATTGTAGAAAGTAACGTTACCGAACAGTTGAAACACGATTATCTTTTTTTGAGAAAAGTGGAGCACACGCTTCAGCAAAGCCAGGACCGTCAAACTCAAACCTTACCAGAAGCACCATGGCAGCAGAGCGCACTTACCGAGGTAATGGGATATAATACATACGCTGAATTTCTTAAGCAGCTCGACGCTACTATGGCACGTATCCATGGCCACTTTAATGAGCTGGTGGAAGAATCTCACGAAACCCACTCAGATGAAGACCAGTTATTTACCGCCTGCCAAGATGCCTGGCGCCTTCCTCTACAAGAAGACGAGTTTGCAGAGACGTTTAGCGATTATTTATCGGCGGCGGACAGCAGCGGTATTTACATCGCGCTTAAGACCTTTAAAGATAAGCAGCGAAACTATCGTATAGGTCAAAAAGGGGAAGATACGTTAAACAAATTGCTTCCTGAGATTTTATACGTACTTATCAATCAACACCCGAATCATGCAGCGCAAGTTCTCAACCGGTTACTGGGCGTTATTGAAGCTATCACTGGGCGCACAACCTACCTCGACCTTCTTCTTGAAAACCCCGATGTGCTTAAACAACTGGTTAAACTATGTGAGCGCAGTGACTGGATTGCGCAAGAAATTAAACGTTTTCCGCTGCTGCTAGATGAATTACTTACCCCCTTATATTTAGGGCAACAGAATACCGACATTCATACCAGTAAGAAGGAATATCAGCTTGAGCTTCGGGAGACCATGCTCCGCATAGAGCAAGACGATGTGGAAATGCTAATGGACGGTCTTCGTCAGTTTAAACTCTGTCAACAGCTTCGCATTGCAGCCAGCGACATTAGCGACTCGCTCCCTATAAATAATGTAAGTGATAAGCTTACCGTTTTAGCCGAAGTTATCCTTGAGCACGCCGTAAATGCTGCTTGGATGCAGATGCGTGAGCGCTATGGCGTTCCTTCACATTTGGAAGGTAACGAAAAAAGCTTTGCTGTTATAGGATATGGCAAGCTCGGCGGTTATGAATTGGGCTATGGCTCTGATTTAGACTTGGTGTTTTTGCATAACGCACCTCGTGGTATCAGTACCGACGGTAAAAAATCACTGGAAGCTCAGCAGTTTTATATAAAGCTGGCTCAACGCATTATGCACCTGCTCAACACAAAGACATTATTTGGGCAGCTTTATGAAACCGATTTACGCTTGCGACCATCTGGAAATGCAGGGCTGCTTTGCTGTCATATTGACGGATTCGAAAAATATCAGACAGAAGAAGCATGGACTTGGGAGCATCAAGCATTGGTTCGCGCTCGCGCTATTTGCGGTGACGCTGAACTGTTAGAGGATTTCAATCGCGTAAGAAGCACGATTTTAACCCAAAAAAGAGACAAACAAGAGCTGGCGACAGATGTGTGTAAGATGCGCCTGAAAATGCGTGAACATCTACTCGCTAAAAACAACGAAAAAGTTGATTTAAAACAGTGTGTGGGCGGGATTACTGACATCGAATTCATGGCGCAATACTTCGTACTTGCCAATGCGCAGTCGGTAGAAAGTATGACAACGTATCCAGATAATCTGCGTATTTTTGATAGCGCTGTCCAGAGCAATATTATTTCTGCTGAGACCGCTACGAAGCTGCAACGGGCGTACTTAAAACTGCGGGAGCAATACCATCATCTCACGCTTGCAGATACAAAATATGCAGACCAAAGCGAAGAGTTAGACGCAATACGCGAGGAAGTCACACGCCATTGGGACAACCTTTTCGGCAAATGCAGTGAGTAAGTCAGTGAATAAAAGGTTTGGCGACTAATCGGTATTGTAAGAGCGGCGTTTATTAACTACGTTATAAACGCCGAATCGTTTCACACTTGGAGACTTCTACGAGTTCTTGATCAAGAGCGGTTAAGGTTAAAGTAACTATCCGTCGTATTAACCTTTTTACTTTAAGTCTTTTGGTCTTTTGGGCCTTAGGCCCTCAGCAGTCGACAATTCTTAGAAAGGAAATCCGTTTCTTCTGCAGTAACAACCAGAGAGCGCTGTTCAGCACATAAGTAAGCTTTCACTTCGCCTTCAAAGCTACTATCGATAGCGCTAGCGATTTTTGCTAACGAGCCAGAAACCGTATTATCGAGCTGGAACTGATATTTGATAACAAAATCTTGCTCTAAATTCCAAATTACCTGCATGCCTTCAGCCTGGGCATACTGGGAAATTGCTTCGCGCAAAGTATTGCCTTCTCTAAACGCACGATTTTTGTATTCGCCTGTCCAGTTTTTCTCTACCGGGCGGGTTTGACTCGACATTTTGGCTAACTTGCTATCTAAATTCGCATCCACACCGGCGATATCAATAACAAAATCGCCCTGCTCTTCTTCTTTCGGATCGGTGGCAGACATACGAAAATCGCGATAGAACTCGCTCAGCCCTTTTGACACTGATTTCTCTTCTTTTTGCGAAGCGGGCGCCGGTGCTTGTTCATTCGTTTGTAAAATATATATAAGAACACCTGCAGCAATAACGAGGACCACTGCAATACCGATTTGTTTAGCCCAAAATGACGAGCTTGAATAACTTGTTTGTCCCATAACCTACCAATCTGTTCCCGCAAAGTCCTCTAGCGCATTTGAACATACGCATAAACCACTATTTTCGTACTATTAGTTTAGTCTACCAACAACGAGTAATCCCATTATCCTATTTATCTATTTTTACCAGCTTTTATCAACCTTTGACCGCGCGGGGCGCACATATGTTCGCTTGCAAACAATCTACAGTGATTTATACAGAGATTCAGGGTTACTTTCGGGCCTAGTTTTAAAACGCTTATGCATCCAAAGATAACTCTCTGGCTGCTCTTTTACTGCGGCGTCAACGTGCTGGTTAAGCAAGGTTAATGCTTCTGTATCATTCATCTCACCAAGCTGAGATAGCGGTGGATAAATTTTTATTTTATAGCCGCGCTTGGTGTATTGAGACGTTATGATCATAGGCTCTGAATGACTGCGCCTTATAAACATAAGCGTTGCTGTGGTGGTTGCCGTGTCTTTTACCCCACCAAAAGGTACAAAAATACTTTGTTTTGGGCCGTAGTCTTGGTCCGGCAGGTATAAACACAGTTCTTTATCATCCAATGCAGCAAGCAGTGCCTTCGCATTGCGTTTATCAATCATGTATTTGTTCGAACGGTTGCGCCCGTGATACTGAAGATAATCGACCAGAGGATTATTGTGTTTACGATAAAACGCAATACTCGGGTGAAAAAAACCAATGCCCCGACAAGCAAACTCCAAGTTCATGTTGTGAAGCGCCATGCCGAAAACCCCTTTTCCATTAGCAAAGGCCGCTTCTACGTGTTCAGTACCTTCTATTTCGATTGCGCGCTTTACGCGCCAGCTTGGCCACCACCATCCCATTGCCGTTTCGAATAAAGCCATACCGGTACGACGAATATTTTCTCTGTATAGCTTTTCAACTTCACGTTCAGACAATGACGGGTTCCAAAGGGCAAGATTTCGTTTCGCAACTTTGGCGCGTTTAGGCACGATTAACGCAATAAGCCTACCCGTACCGCCGCCAATAACGCGGATGACAGGAAGCGGTAACCATGTTATCGCATATAAAATGAATACGCCTAGCCACACAGGCCAAAACTTTGGACCTAAAAATGCCAGTTTGAACTTAGGTGCTTTGATTGCCGCCGCCAATGTTTATTTTCCTTGAAATGAATTGGTCGGCATTGTAGCAGAAGGTTTTTTCTGGGGCTAATAAGGGTGTACAGCCAAGGAAGGCAATATGAAAGGGCAGCCCGAGAATATAATGGCGATGCACTGGTCATCGCCTTTATTTACTAATCGGCTTTATGCACTTAATACTCTTTATCGATTTCCTTCAGCTTTTTCTCAAATGACTCATATTGGTCTTTTGAGTCATAGTCGAAGTGATACTGGTTATGAAAACCAAACTGCAACTTAACATGCACGTCTTCGATATAAAGCGTGTAGCCGTCGTGGTCGGTAAAAGCATTAATACCGTTGAGTTTATACTGCTCATTTTCTTTAGCGCCGTGTTGACGAATCTTATCGAAAACCTGAAGTAAGAACTTGCTGTCTAATTCGTTTTTCATTGTAAATCCATAGTGGTGAATTTACTTGTTTTTACACGAATTAACGACTTTTGGATTTGTCTGATGACTACAGTCACCAAACTAACGATTACACTCTGGGATGGTAAATATCAATTTAACGGTTTCTTGCCCATCAATTTAGCTTAAATGTCGTGTTGAAACGAAGACGACAGCAAGTTCAGTCTAAGCCAGTCTTTCAGAATGATAGATGTAAAGTTATTTAAAAATTATATCTAAATCCTAAATTTACGATGTGCGCTGAGAAATCATCTTTTCCGCCAAAATAGGTATACTCGACGCGAACCATAGATTGAAGTCCAACATAATAATCAAACCCTAACCCAGCCAGACCAGCAACAATACTGTCGTCGTACCCACAAATAACGTCGTCTGCACCACAGGCTGAACCATTTATCGAAACATGTTCTATATCTATGTTTGCCACACCTAACTTGTAATAAAGTTCACCCTTTTGGCTACTAGCTTTTCCTAACAAGGCAACGTAAGGGCCTTTACTAGATATCGATTGCTCGTCGTTATCAGCATCAATTAAAGAGATATACCCACCTTCTATGTACCACTGACGGTGGAAGCGATAGCCTAATGCAGCTGAATAGCTAATGTCTGCTTCATTGTCTATTTCTGTATCAACGTTCCCGTAACCCATATTCGCTACAGCGTAACCCGTAACGTCTGCACTCGCTAAATTCGAATACATTAAGGCTGCAATTGCTGCGCTTCCAAAAAAGAGTTTAGCGAATGGTTGTGAAAATCTGCGCATTTTTATGACATCTCCTTGTTAAAGTCGGCTAACTATAAAAGACAATGCACTGAAATAAAATGCGCAACAGCAACTAAAATAGGCGTGCAAGGCTACCGATGTTAATGAAAACACAGATGACAAAATTGCCATACGCTCATTTTTTAAACATTAAAAACACGCAATGTTAATCGATTTTACATCTCACTCGTACAAAAAGGCGTCACAAAATTAAGGCAATACATTGAAATTTAAATAC
>Ga0105235_100520_pt1 | contig 12798 bp, 8 predicted proteins | sample Virmet3819_2500_FD_90059 | JGI IMG/M metagenome (GOLD analysis project Ga0105235, IMG submission 90059) | Marine viral communities from the Southern Atlantic ocean transect to study dissolved organic matter and carbon cycling - metaG 3819_2500 | ecosystem: Environmental > Aquatic > Marine >... | reverse complement strand
GGGGTAACGCCTGAAACATGGGCGGAGATATTCCCCGACGCGCCTCGGAAATATTCTGAACTGAACCCACACGGCAACTTTGCCGAGTTGGTTGAGAGCTGCACCAGGCTCTGGACGGATCTTGGCCCCGCTGGCTATCCGGGAGATGCCATTGCCCGTATTCAGTGCCCGACGCTGATCCTTCGCGGTGATAGTGACTTCCTACTTTCTTTGGAAGAGGCAGCAGACGCACAAACCATGATCAATGGGGCATCACTTGGGAACATCCCCTTCTGCAGCCACGCGGCCATCGAAGAGTCTCCCGATATTGCAGCGCGCTTGATCTGTGATTTTCTGAACGAGCCCAGAAAACGCCATACCGATACCTAGAACAGCCGTACTCGTTTCTTTGTGGGCCCTAGGGACGAGCCGAAGGAGAGCAATAGTCAGCAAACAGCTTTTGCATTTTCTCCAAACGAATATAGCCTTGCAGTGTTCCCAGCAGTTGTCCCTGTGGGCCGAATATCAGCGTCCACGGTGTGGCGGGCACGTCGCCCACAACGTTCATCAACCTGGGCGTTGCACTCAGAGCAGGGTACTGAACCTTAGCGCGGCGCACCTCCTTGCGAAGACGCAACACATCGCCATTTACGCCGACAGACAAAGGCTGAAGGTGATCGCCGCACTGCGCCTGAAGACGATTAAGCACTTTCATTTGCCGATAACACCACGGGCAATCTGGCTCAAAGAAGCTCATCAACACCACTTTGCCACGGTACTCGCTCAATACATGCTCGCCGTCACCACGCAGGCTCGGCAGCGCGAGGTCTTGCAATGCAGCCTGAGCTAGGGAGTTCGCCCCCAGGCCCAGCAACAGCAGAATGCGAAGGGCAGCGCGCATCAGAAGGTGTACTTCACACCGGCGTAGGCTTCGCGACCACGCAGCGGCCCGTAAATATGCGCGACATCGTATTCCCCGCCCTCATAGAACAGCGGCGTTTCCATGTCTTCCGCTTGCGTGTATCCAAACAAGTTACTCACCCCGGCATAAACCTGCCACTGCTCGCTGAGTACCTTGGCGACCCGCATATCTACCGTCCAATATGATTCGGCATCTTGCGACTTCGCTTCTGTACCTGCGGCATCAAAGCTTGGGCTTTCCGGCACGCCATACTCACTAAGGTCGCGACTGCCCACCCACGTCGCCGAGGCATAAAGATCCCAGCCCGCAAACTCCCAATCTGCGCTCAGCACAATGCGCTGCTCCACCGGCACCACACCATAGGAGGATTTGAATTCGTCTGAGTAATCGATGTTCTCTGCTGTCGCCATCAACGCCAGGTCATCGCGCACGTTCCAGGTAAGCGCAACATCGGCGACCAGGACACTGGCATCGTTTTCGGACTGGGTAAGCACGGGCACACCCGCATTGTTCTCATCGAGCGCGGCCAGATTTTCCACATTGGTGTGAGACAGTGAGCCCGTAACGGCAAGGGCCTCAGCCTCGTAGCTCAGGGCATAGTTGTATGAACTGGAGCGCTCAAGTTCGTCAATTTGGATATCAAACCCGACGCTGGCATCCAGAATGCCGTGGTCGCTTTCGAAGAACGACAGCGGCGCTCGATAGCCCCGACCAAAGGAAAAACGCGACGTCCATTGGTCGTTGTGGCTGTAGCGCATATCGACACGCGGGGAGGTAATACTCTCGTCGATCTCGGTACCCGGCTTTGAGGCATCCACAAAGTTTGCTTCAACCTGGTCAAAACGCAGCGCCATCGCTATTTCAAGGTTTTCTGTGGCCGACCAGGTGTCTTGCACGTAGAAGCCTTGTGTATCGTAGTCAAAACTGTCTGATACGTAGGCTGGGCTGGTGCTATTGGTCTGTGATCGAAGCTCTTCCGCCCGATTGTCGGCCCCCACAGTAAGTAAGTGGTCGTCGCTCACTGCCCAGTGAAACCGCGCATCCAGGTAGGTCATCTCGTCGTCGGCTTCATAAATAAAGCCTTCATAGAACGAGTCCTGCGTGTGCTCGTTGTGCGCAACCGAAAGCTGCATATTCAAATCGCTGCTGAACTCGTGGAGCCAGCTCAGGTAGACCTCGTCTCGGTCAGACTGAATCCACTCGGTGGTCTCCCAGCCTCGGCCAATATAATCCTTGCGTACATCGTCATCGACAAACAAACTGGCTGAGGCGAAATTTGGATCGCGATGGTAGTCGGCTTTTACCTGCCCAATGCTCGTACCTGTTGGGCCGCCAAAAATTTCAGATTCGGTGTGATTCACGCGCAGGCGAACATTGTCACGCGTACCCAAATCCTGAGAGAGGTACATGGTCAACGAGGTGTTCTCCAGCTCGGGGTTCTCGCTTACACCATTGTCATCACCGTCATATTGATCGCGCGTGTCGTACTGCCCGATAAGCGTGAGTCGGGTGGTGTCTTCGTTCGCCAGCGCCGTCGCCACAACACTACCTTTTCTATATCCAAGCTCGCCGGCAGACAGGTCCAGCTCAACGGCGTTCTCCCTCGCCTCTTTGGTGACCAGGTTTATCGTACCGCCAATGGCCTCAGGCGCTATTAATGATGCCCCTGCGCCGCGAGCAATTTCGATATTCCCAATACCGGCGGATGCAGCGGCATCTAATCCGTAGAATCCCGACATCATCGTATAGGTGGGAATGCCATCCACCAGAATGGTTGTATGCTCTCCGCGCAACCCGTTCAGCATGACTCGCTTAACACCGCACATAGAGCATTCATTATTAACACGAACGCCCGGCGCCTCCGCGATGGCCTCCGTAAGGCTTGCCGCATTCATTTTTTCTATGGATATGTTCGAGATGACTTCCGTCTTCTGAATAACGTCCTTCAGCATACCCGCCTGATACAGGCGCTCGCGCAACCCCGTAACCGTCACCTCTTCCAACACGGTGTTGTCTGCCAAGCTAGGCGCCGCTAACAGCGCGCCAATTGCCGACCCTAAAAATACGTTTTTCATAGCGTTCCCTTTCAATATCGGCGATGGCCCAGAACACCATCACGCCGCGAACAACGCTAATGATAATGATTTTTATTTGCGAAATGAGATAAAGCGCCAATTTCTTGATCCAGATCAAGAATTGGCGCATTCCATGCGACTTATTGTCCGATCAGAATCAGCTTTCCGGTCTCCGGGTCACGATATACAGTGCCCAGTGACTCGTAGCCGCTGCCGTCTTGCAGCTGTGACTGCATACTTTCCGGCGCCTGCGGCAGTTCTTCACCCAGCGATAAATCCCGTTGCTGGCGTGTGCTGTCAAAGTGCTGCTGTAGCTCGGGACTATAGGCCACCAGCGCGGCGATCAAGCCGCAGGCAAATACCAGAATAATGTCCACCAGGTTCGCCATAGGCCCCAGTGGGTCGTCGTCGTGCTCAAAGAAGTGACTGCGCCGCCAATCATCCATTGTGCTATTCCCCTGCGTCTGTCGACGGCGTTAGTGCCAGCAGCGCTCGGTCGTACCAGCGGCGGCGCAAGCGGCCAAGTACAAATCCGATCATGCCCGCCAACAAGCCAATGACCGTCGTATCAAAGGCCGTGATCATCGCCGTGGTAAGCACCTGCAAGTCGCCCTCACCCAACGCGGCCAGTCCCGGCCCTAATGGAATCAGTGTGCCCATGAGGCCGAGCATGGGCGAGAGTCGCGTGACAAAATCTGCCCTCTCAATGCGCCGCCGCCCCGTTGCCAGTAGCGCGGCGCGGCTCATGCGGGCAATGCCGCCAAAGCGCTCACCCAGCGCCAGGCCACACTCAAACACGGCCACAGCCAACATAAGCAACAGTGCCCACACCACAGGCTCTAACAGCAGGCCAGATAACGTATGTAAAGCATCCAGCGATAAACTCGAAAACATAACAACCTTCCCTCCCTAACGGTTACGCATTAGCGCGCAAACCGCGGCGAATACCCACACCAAATATCACGACGACAATTGCCAGCAGCCAGTACCATGTTGGCGGCATACCACTGCGCGCCGACTCAGCCTGTTCAGCACCGCCCTTTGCTGCCGTCGACTCCTCGGCATGCTGGTCCGGCGCTAGCTCGCTGGCCGCCAATTGCACTTCTCGAATGGTGCTGGGCTGGGCAGCCGGTTGCTCGGCCGCCGTGCGGCTGCGCGCCAACACGGCCTCAAGCTCCGCAGCGCGCTCGGCGCTGAGCTGGGCCTTTACTAGCTCATACATTGGGTGATTGGCATGGGTGTGGCCGCTGCCAGGGTTGCCGTGCTCAATAATATTGCTGGCAAACTGCTGGGCGAGCTGGGCGGTGGTTTGCTCACCCGCCTGCCAAAACCCTTTGTCGATGGCCACCAACATCACCGCCAAAATATTGGTTTGCACATAGCGCTTATCGCCTTCGCTCAGGAAGGTAGCCAGCCCGAGGTCGCGACTGTCGTCGATGTATACGTCTTTTAGTTCTTTCCACACCGCGTCGCTGATTAACTCCGGGCTGGTGACTTCCCAGCCCCAGAGGTACTCGACGAATTCACTGCCCATGGTGCGCGCACCGGCGTAGCCCTCTTCCATTAGGGGTTTAATCCACTGTGGATTGAAGAAGCGACCGCGCAATTCGGTGGCGAGCGTTTTCTGTAGGCTGTCCATGCGCAGCGCGTCGCTGCGGGCATGATTGATCACCGCGCTTTCAGGCTGGCGACCGGTGACGGTTTCCACGGCCAAATTAAAACCGCCGAGGTAGTCGAAGGCGTCGTTATTGTCGATCAAACCATAGAGGTTACTGGCGCGCCCGAGAAAGGTTTTGGATACACCCGCCAGCTGGTCGCGAAACACCTGCTGCGCCGCCTCGCCCTGTAAACCCACGCCGAAGGCATGCCCCATACGCTTAAGGTAGACCTCGCCCAGTTCTTTCCGGTCTTGCCAGGCACCTGAACGCTCAACCAGTCGGTTAATACCTGCGCCGTAACCGCCCGGTGCAATACCAAAGACACGCAGGCTGGCTTGCCGCCCCACTTCACTGGCATGCATCCCCGGCTGCGCGGCGAGCATCGCGCGCGCCTCTACCACCCAGTTAGTCGCCACTTGGTTTTTCTCCAGCGGCTCGCGACCACCGGCGGCGGTATCTTCGATCAGCGCCAGCGCGGCATTGAGGGCGGGCCGTAAATTCGGGTATCGCTCTGCGATGGTGTCGCGGCTGGCATCCAGCGCCATTAACACGGCGCGATCAAGCAAGGCCATATGTCGCCCGTATAAATCGCGAAACAGCCCGGAGGCGGTAAATAACACGTCCATACGCCGGGGCTGATCCTCGCCCAGTTCGATGCGCTCCAGCCCTTTTACAATGCCGCGACTGTTCCACACCGGACGCATACCCAGCAGTTTAAGGCCAAAGGCCACCATTGCCCCCTCGTCCCGCACCGCATCCGAGGCCCAGAGAATCACGCCCTGTTTATTGGCAGGGCCCGCTTCGCCGTATTTGGCGGCAACGCGCTGGGCGTTTTCACGCAGCAGAACCTCATCGCTTTGCTCACCGCGAAGCACCTGATCAGCCAACTGGCGCCCAACCTGATAGCCGAGCTTGCTGGGAATAAGACTGCCGTCCAGGGCGTGGAAGTTGCGTCCCGTGGGCAGGGCCTCGGGAGTTCGAATCGGGTCGTTGCCCTTACCGGGCGCAACAAAGCGCCCATTCAAACCATTGAGTAGCGCGGTCATCTCGGCTTTAGGGGAGCGCATCAGGTCTCGCCGCCACACCGCTTTTTCAGCCTTAGTCGCGCCGCTGTCCGCCATCGAAGCCAACATGGTATCAACGCCGGCCGTGCTCCAGTCGCGACCCAATACATGCAGACCCAGCGGCATAAAGTCTTCCTGAACATGGGTCAGATAGTGGCCGACTTCGTGGAGAAAGAGTTCTTCATCGATCTCTTCAAACCCGATACCTCGCACTTTTAGCTCTTCGTCCATCGACGCTTCCAGCTCATCGCGCAGACCATATTCATCGATTTTCGCCCTGAGCTGCGCCAGCGCGCCGCTGCGGGTAAACGGGTCACTCGCGGCCTCGGCGCTCTCCACTAACTGCCGCACTTCCAATAGCTCATCGTAAAGCTCAGTAACTGCCAGAGGCGGCGTTAAGTGATCCACCATCACCGCCAGGCCACGACGCTTGGCTTGAATCCCCTCGCCAACACCATCGACGATGTAGGGATACACCCCCGGCAAATCACCCGCGATAATGCTCGGGTAGTCGTCTTCCCCCAGGCCCACACCCCTACGCGGCAAAAACTCGTAGGTGGAATGACGACCCACATGCACCAGCGCATCGGCGCCAAAGTCATCCTGCAAGTAACGATAGAACGCCAGGTACTGATGCGGCGGCGGAAAACTCAAATTGGCGTGCAACAGCTCTTCGTTCAGTTCCCAGCCCCGCGGTGGCTGCGGGCCGACGAAGACATTGCCAAAGCGAACGCCGGGCACCAGCAAACGCTCGTCCCAGACCATTACCTTGCCGGGGGCATCGCCCCAGCCGCGAATGCCTTCAATGCCCAGCGCAACCAGCGCCGCCACCCGCGCCTCGGTGGCCTGCCATGACGCCTGGCCACCACTGGCCACGGCATCAATTTGCGTCTGGTATTCGCGCTCTAGCTGCTCCAATAAATCCAGCGCCCGATTGCGGCTTTTTTGACGCACACCATCGAGGGCGTGGTGAAGATTCGTGACGGTATTGTGCATACTCTCGGTGAGTAGCGTTAAACGTTTCTGGCGCAGGCGAAAATCCTGAAGTGCGCTGAGCCTCTCAAGCTGACTCACCATGCGCTGGTGTAACTCCCCCAGCGGGCCAGCCACCATTTCTTGCTGCACAACCTTGGGCAGCGTGGCAAACCACTTCCGATAGTCGTCTGCACTCAGGCTGGCGACCTTGCCAGACATCTCCGCCAATGCCTGACGGTCTTCGGGTAAATTCACCCCCCGTTCCTGCAGCAAACTCAGCAAGGCCTCGGTACTCTCTGGAAGCTTTCCGGTGTGATAGCCCGCAGACTGCAATGCCTTCAGCATCTCCAGCAAACTGTCGGGCACATTGAGATTATCTGCGCCGATATTGTGGCGACCGGGAGGATGGTTGTAGTAGACAATGGCGATCCGTTTATCGACGTTGCGCTTGTTTTGCAGCGCCAACCAACGCTCTACCCGCCGCAGTTGCCGGGCCAACTCAGCGTCCACCACTTCGCTGCGACGCAGCTTGGCACCGGTGGCCGGGTCGATACCGGAGTCTGACGCCAGCGAGAGAATTTGCGCCTGTCCAATGCCCTGTAGTTCGGGCATGGCCAAACGGTAGTGCACTGAGTCTGCGGGCAAACCCTGAGTGGAAAGCTGCCAGTCACTATAGCCCCAGTCCAGCACCCGCAGGCCTTTCAACACAGGCAGATTAAGCGCTTGCAGTGCATCGAGAACCGCTTGACGACCTTCACCGCCGCCGACGACAAAGTCCTGCAGAGAAATAATGACCGAGGGCGTCGCCGCGCGCTTGCCAGCCATTAGCGTTGCGATGGTATCTACAGCGTCGACGCTGGGCTCACCCCATGCCGCCAATAACGAGACGCACTGCCACTGCGGGTTTGCGCAAATGGCGCGATGCAACGCCCATTCACCATTGAGGTCGCCGGTGTTGTGGTCGAGCACCCAAACAATGGGTTTATCGGCAGACAGTGATTTATCCAGCTCGTCACTCGTCAGCCAACGCTCCCCTTGTTTGCCGTGTAAGGCCAAACGCAGCGGCGCCTGTTCTTGCAGCGGCGGTGCCTCGCCTTTATCCAGCAGCGCGATCAACGACTCGGCATTCACCGCCGAGCGGTGAATCCAATACGCCCGCGCCTGCAACCACGCGCTGTACTCAGGAAATTTTTGCTGACTGGCCGCCAGTGACTCAGCATCCAGCGCCAGGCCCTCGCTACCCACAAACTGCTGACTAACGGCGCTGGAAAACAGCTGCCCATTGGCATCGCGCTGCAGCGCCATAAGCCGGTTGTCACTGTGCAATACAAAGCGGCGTTGACCGCGCGGATACGCCATTGCCAGCAGGCGTTCGACGGATTCGCCGAACACCCCGGCGAGAAGTAAGGAATGATGACTCAACAGCAGCTGCTGTAAATCTGCGTCGTTCAGGCGCTCTACTTGGCTAACGGTGCGAATCGCTATATCCGCCTGCGGACTCTTATCAAGATAGCGGTGAGCGCCCGCCACCAGCACCGAGGAAGAGCGATCGGAGACAATCACCAGGCTAGCCTGCGCCGCCGAGCACAGCAAGCTCGCAGTCAGTGCGAGGAGGAATACCAGTAACGCCTTAGTCCAGTGCCACTTGTTAAAATGCTGATTCACCCGAAGTCCCTTCCTGTACGACAGCCAAAGTAAGGCTGTGATACCGCGTGCAAGTGGACGTCTCGACAACTGGCATAACCAGCTATTGCGCTCGCATGCCCACCCGCATGTGATTGATAAAACGCGGTTGTCGAAAAGGGAGGAATTTAGAAGGGAAAACTGACCCTGCTACGTCGCCCACCGCAACTACGCACTGTGTTCAGGCCGGTCTCCGGGCTTACAGAAGTGGATCTCTCCAAATGTTTGACGCCTTCCCGTCGTGAGACAGTGGCCGTGCCAAACTACTTCTGATTACCGTTGCGGGGGCAGCACAGGGCTAGCATGCATGGCCAGAATCAGCACAGTATGCGCACCTGTTTCCCGTTTAACCCAAGTAAAACAACAATTGGGCACCTGGAACAGGGAGCGATCATACCGACTTAATTAACCCGGTCAAGGCGAAGAGATGGCAAAGAGGTAAGCAATGAAATTTGTTATGGGACTAGAAGCAGGAGCGTAATTTGATAAAACATATTGTACTACTCAACTGGAAAGCTGGGACCAATGCCAGCGATATCGATGCGGTGACCGAGGGTTTAGCGAAGTTGCCCCAGGAGATTCCAGAGATACTCTCCTATCAATTTGGTAGCGATGCTGGCATTTATCACGGCAATGCCGACTACGCGCTGGTGGCTGAGTTCCACTCTGAGGCGGACTTAAAAACTTATGTCACTCACCCCAGCCACCAGCGCTTTATGAAAGAGGTGGCAAGCCCCATTCTCGATACCTTCCAATCGGTACAAATTGAGCTCTAAATAGGCCTATATAAACCAGTTTTAATCATAAAAAAGGCCGCTGTATGCGGCCTATCGAATATGAGCAGCTGTCGTTAGCTCAATGCCTTCGCCAGCGGACGATCCACTCTCACTTTAAACGGCATTTGAATTTCATAGGTAACGCCTGCCACGCGGGTTGGAATGGGCGAACCGGGTTCCAATTCCGGCGGCAACAAGCCTAAAGGACGGCTGCGCTGCCCGGATACGTATAAGCGGTCCCCAGTGGGGGCAATGGCAATGCCGGTCACCTCAGTAAGGCTAGGGTTGCCGGGAAGCTGTAACAGCGGAATGGTGGTTCGGTCCGGCAACAGCACCATGCAGCGCATAAAACCGCCGTCTTCCACCACCAGCATTTCACCGTCCAGGGTCATGGCAATATTGTCCACCCCTGTCAGCGGCTCTTCGGCATTGTCGAAGGGGGAGCCTGCCACGTCATCGCGAGGGGCGTAGATGCTCTCGATGGTTTCGCCGTCAATATCAATGGCCCAGATATTGTCATCACTCTTCGTGGAGAAGAAGATAAAACCATTGAGGTACCAAACCCCTTCATTGCCTCCAAAGATCGTGGCGTCGACCTCACCCACCGTAGCAGGCTGAGCGCGGCCGTCGTCAATGGCATCGTTCCATACAATCGGCGTCGGGCCAGCACGCGCGGCATCAATGCCGGCAGGCACATACAGCACCTGCAGTTTCCCGGCAGCCATGTCGGGGCGTTCATTGGCTACCGGCCAGCTGCTGCTCGTCCAGGCGGTGCGGTAAAAGCGGTCGGTTTCGGTGTCGATATCTTCGGTGTGGTAAATCGCTCGGCGCTCGGCATCAACCGCCACCATTTCGTGGGCTTTGCGGCCGAAGCACGGCAGCTCAACGGCCTCGCCGCCGTCGCGAAGCGGGCTGCACTCAAACATCTTACCGTCCCAGATTTCCTCGCCGTTAATCCAGGTTCCCCAGGGGGTGGCGCCGCCAGAGCAATTCGTGGTGGTACCGCGCTGGCAGGGGTAGGCATCGACAAGATTACCCGCCGCATCAAAACGCAAGGCACTGACCCCGCCGCCGAAAAATGGCGGCAAGAACGCGGCGGTATCGCGGTCTAGATTGCGTCGGAATTCACCAGTCGGGTCCTGGTCGCGGATCGTTGTCAGGTCACGCGCTTCGGAGTTACTGACATAGATCCAGCCACCGTCGTCGGTTCTGAATGTGCCGCCGCCATCAGGGTCTGAATGCCAGAAGAACAGCGGGTCAACACTGGGCACCGGCGGCTCGCCAAATACCGCCAACTGACGGGAGGTGAACCCCAAGGGCAGGCGAATGCCGTCGTCATTGGGCTCTTGCAGAGGGCCTATGTTGCGAAATTTACTGGAGAACGCCGCACTACCATTGCTGCTGGAACTGGACGAACTGCCACCACAGGCGGTCAACCAGCTTGCCGTGGCAACACTGCCTGCCGAGAACAACAGGTTGCGCAGAAATAGTCGCCGCGACCAGCCCTTGCGCTCCGCTTCTTTAAGTAATGGATTCATCCAACCTTCCCCTCTAGTTTTCTAACTACTATTTTCTATTACTTGTATTTTCTATTACTTGTATTTTCTATTACTTGGCCGCAGCGCCCAGCGCTAAAAAATGGCGGCTGTGTGACACCGAGATGACAGCCCTATAGGTTTTAGCATAGTTATATGACAGCGAGATAACATTCAGGGCTGACCCTCACGCCAGCAGCGCCTCTGCACGCAACAGCTTACGCACCCAGCGGTGAGCGAGATCATGGTCCAGACGCGGATGCCACGCTGCGGCGACGGTGATCGACGGCATCGTCGCCGCAATTCTTACCTCACTCAGCGGGCCAGACATTACCGATAACAGCCGGCGCGGGATCATCGCGATGAGATCGCTAGCCGCCAGCAAACTCGGCAACACCGCAAAATTGGGCAGCGTAACCGCCACTTTGTCGAGCAAAGGCGAGTGATGCAGGTCGCGGAATAAGGCTCCTTCAAAGGCAAACCCCGTGGGTGAAACAATGACATGGTCATAACCCAAAAACGACTCTGCGGAGGCTTGCTGGTCTGCCAGCGGGTGCCCCTGCCTTGCCGCCGCGATATAAGGGTCGGTAAAAAGCTCTTCGCTGGAAAAGTCCGCCGGCAGGGCCTGCGGAAAACTCAACATCAGATCCAGGTCGCCGCCACGAACCCGCTCGGCAGCCGCCTTGCTGTCCAGATCGAACAGGGCAACTTTTACCTTTGGCGCGAGGGCGCGAATTCGCTGAACCAGCGGCACTAACAGGGCGATTTGCAGGTAGTCATTCGCGGAAACCGACAGTGTGAATTCAGCTTCCTCGGGGACAAATAGCGGCGGCGCGATCAACTGCTGAGCATCGCTGAGTAATTGTTTGATGGCAGGCCGCAGTGATTCAGCACGGGAGGTTGGCGTTAACCCCCGGGGGTTGCGCACAAACAAGGGGTCGTCGAACAAATCGCGCAGTTTTTGCAGTGTGTAGCTGACGCTCGGCTGGGTGACATGCAATCGCTTTGCCGCCTGAGAAACACTGCACTCATCCAGAAGCACATCCAGCACCTTCAGGGCATTCAAGTCGGCCTTCAAGATATCGTTCATTTTTATATCTTTTATAAAATTTAATAATTTGATTTATACCATGTGCATTTCTATAGTCCAGCCACACTCCACACCTCTAGCTATTTTGGGAGTCGACGATGTCCTCGCGCAGCCAACATGCCTCAATTTGCCGAATGTGCCACGCCGCCTGTCCGGTCATTGTGGAAATGGAAGACGGCCTGCCTGTTAAGGTGACTGGCAACAAGGCCAGCCCGACCTATCACGGGTTTTGCTGCAGTCGCGGCCAGGCCTCGGTGGAGCATATTCGCCACCCCGACCGCTTGCTGCACTCGCTGAAACGCATGCCCGATGGCCGTTTTGAGCCCATCGCAATTGAACAGGCAATGGACGAAATTGCCGAAAAATTGCAGGCCATCGTCGACCAACACGGGCCTCGCGCACTGGCCGCTTACTTCGGCACCTATTCCGGCCCCTACCCCGCCGCGGGCAACCTACTTGGATCGCTGGTGGCCTCGCTGGGATCACCGATGATTTTTGCCAGCGCCACCATCGACCAGCCGGGCAAAGATATTGCCAACGCCATGCTCGGCCACTGGAAAGCCGGCCCCCAGGCCTTTGCCGACTCCGATGTTTGGCTGATGCTTGGCGGCAACCCCATGGTGACGATTGCCGGCGGCGTGCCCAGTCAAAACCCCGCGCGACGCCTGACAGACAAGATCAAAGATGGCATGACGCTCATCGTGATCGACCCGCGCAAAACCGAAACCGCCGCGCGCGCACAAATTCACCTGCGCCCAACGCCCGGCGAAGATGTCGCGGTGCTGGCGGCAATGCTGCATGTCATCATCAAAGAGCAGTTATACGACGACGCCTTTGTTACTGATAACGTGAAAGGCTTTACCGAGCTGAAAAGTGCCGTTGCCCCCTACACCCCTGAGCATGCCTCAACGCGCGCCGACGTTCCCGCTGAGCAAATTATTGACGCTGCTCGGGTATTTGCGAAGGCCAAGCGCGGGGTAGCGACGGGGTTAACCGGCGCCAATATGTCCGGCCACAGCTCACTGACCGAGTATTTACTGC
>Ga0105235_100515_pt1 | contig 12840 bp, 11 predicted proteins | sample Virmet3819_2500_FD_90059 | JGI IMG/M metagenome (GOLD analysis project Ga0105235, IMG submission 90059) | Marine viral communities from the Southern Atlantic ocean transect to study dissolved organic matter and carbon cycling - metaG 3819_2500 | ecosystem: Environmental > Aquatic > Marine >... | reverse complement strand
TCATCATTGAGTGGTTTTTCAGCTATGTGAAAGACTCCTCCAGTTTCTTAAATCCCGCTTGAAATAGGTAACGCACATGTGTGGTATAGTCGGAATAGTTGGTAAAACGCCCGTAGCTCAGTCGCTGTACGACGGTCTGACGGTTATTCAGCACCGAGGACAAGATGCCGCAGGCATAATGACTATCGACCAAAATATGTTTAATTTGCGCAAAGCAAATGGCTTGGTTCGAGATGTTTTCCATACACGCCATATGAAAAGATTGTCAGGCAATATGGGTATCGGTCACGTGCGTTATCCAACCGCTGGGACGTCTAGCTCTGCAGAAGCGCAACCATTCTATGTGAACTCACCGTTTGGTATTGCCTTTGCGCATAACGGCAACCTAACCAATGCCCACGAGTTGCAAGAAGAAGTATTCCGCATTGCTCGCCGTCACATTAACACTACCTCAGACTCTGAATTACTCCTTAACATTCTTGCTCATGAACTGCAGCAAGTTGCGGGTTTAAGTGTAAGTGCTGAACATATTTTTGAAGTCGTAACGAAGGTTCACAAAAAAATTCGTGGTGCCTATGCAGTAGTAGCAGCCATTATCGGCCAAGGTATCGTTGCGTTTCGCGACCCTCACGGTATTCGCCCTCTAGCGCTAGGTAAGCGGATGAGCGAGCTAGGCGAAGAATGGATGGTAGCCTCCGAAAGCGTAGCGCTTGATGCGGTAGGCTTCCAGTTTGTTCGTGACGTTATGCCAGGTGAAGCGGTATTTATTACTGAAGAGGGCCAGCTACACACAAGACAGTGCGCTGAAAACCCGGTAACGTCACCCTGTATTTTTGAATTTGTTTATTTTGCTCGCCCAGACAGCTTTATTGACGGTATTTCAGTGTATGCATCGCGCGTAAACATGGGCCGTAAACTTGGTGAAAAAATCAAGCGCGAATGGGCAGACCTGGATATCGACGTGGTTATTCCTATTCCTGAAACGTCGATGGACGTAGCGCTTCAAATAGCCAACACGCTAGAACTGCCATATAGACAGGGCTTCGTTAAAAACCGCTATATTGGCCGTACCTTTATTATGCCCGGCCAAACCATGCGCAAGAAGTCTGTACGCCGCAAGCTGAATGCAATTTCATCTGAGTTCAGAGGCAAGAGCGTATTACTTGTTGATGACTCAATCGTACGTGGTACTACATCAGGTCAAATTATCGAGATGGCGCGTGAGTCAGGCGCGAAGAAAGTGTACTTTGCGTCAGCCGCCCCGGAAATTCGCTTCCCGAATGTTTACGGTATCGATATGCCATCGGCTAATGAGCTTATTGCTTATGGCCGTGAAATCGACCAAATAGCAGAGCTTATTCAAGCAGATGGCCTTATCTTCCAAGATATCTCTGATTTAGTAGATGCAGTTCGCGAAGAGAACGAAACCATTCAGCGTTTTGAAACGTCTGTTTTTGATGGAAATTATATTACTGCAGACATCGATCAAGCGTATCTTGAACGTATCGACTTGTCTCGCGGTGAACAATCGAGAAAAGCGCCGGTTGTACAGGCGGAGCTAAGTAATCTTGATGTGCACAACATGGATGCCGCTGATTAGTATTGCATTAGCTTTTAGATAAGCAGTGTTCACAAAAAAGCCGCTTTTAGAAGCGGCTTTTTAAATGGTTTAATCTTTTAAGAAGGCGTTAGTGAACGAATACCGGTCCACCAGTAAGCCCCCATACCAATACAGAACCTGTCATTAGGATAACCAGTAACACCAGACCGCACGTCACCACTGAACTTGAATAAATAAAGCCTTTATCTTCCGGCATGTGCATTAAAATTGGAACGCCAGAGTAAAGTAGGTATACCGAGTAGCTTATGCCGACCAACAAAGCTGTCATCACTACCCATAGCTCAGGATATAGACCCGCAAAACCCACCATAAACAGCGGTGTAGCTGTATAGGCTGCTAACTCTAACGATTGCGTGTACGTTGGCGTAGCATCAAAAGCTTTAGCGAGTTCATGAATAAGTACCGCTAATGCTACTACTCCGGCTATCAAACCAAAATACATGCCTATGCCCATCATAATGGCGGTATTTTCGCTAAGTCGTATGATGTCACCTGCACCAATACTCCAGCCGGTGTGGGCACTGGAGTAGTAAGCTACAAGTGAGGGAATGAGTGCTATAAATGCAATATGAGTAAGCGCGTAAAAATAGGTTTCGTGCTTGGTATCAATGGTTTGCCACTCTTCTCTTGGATGAGTGTAAATACCAATTAAGTGATTTAAAATCATAAGGTCCTGCCTTGTTCACCAACATTATTATTAGAGGATTGTTGTGAGGCAGTAAAAACACACGAATTAGCCGAGAATACAAATAAACTCGGACACAGCGGCAAGCGCTAAAGAACTGCCATTAACAATACGTTTACAAATTCAGTGTGCAGCAGAAAGTCAGAGGCGTCAATATAAATAGTTTAATTTATGAGCACCTCTAAATGGCTAGTTGATATTCGGCGCCCCAGAGTGGAAACGAAGCTCTTTGTCGTCACTTTCTATCAACGATTTTTCAACGTGACCGAAGTGAGCTACACGTTCAGTGATATCCGTGTCGGATATTTGTCCAGCAAGCGTGAGGTAATCCTCAAAGTGTCTGGCTTCAGAGCGTAATAATGAAACGTAAAACTTGCCTAAATCTTCAGACACAAAGGGAGCGAGCTTCGCAAAGCGTTCGCAAGAACGGGCTTCAATATAGGCGCCACAAATAAGCTTGTCGACAAGCTTTTCAGGTTCGTAGGTGCGTACATGACGTAGTAAGCCATTGGCGTAACGACTAGACGTTACCGATTTATATTCAAAGCCCAGTTCGTGCATAATCTCTAGCACTTGATAAAAATGATGTAGCTCTTCTTTTATTAGCATCACCATTTTATCTAGCATATCTTTTTTGAAAGGCTCAAGCCCTTTAACGTCAAAAACGCTTTTTGAAAGGTGCTTAGTGTTAAGCGACTGCCAATCGCCTTCATGTCTATAAGTGAAGTCCTCATAGGGTTTTAACCAGCCTAAAAGCACTTTACTTGTTTCCTCATCAGCAACGTAGCGGCGAAGCAAGTACATGGCTGACTGAGCCGCTTTCAATTCGCAAATTAAGTGATCGGTAAGGATGACGCGAAGGTTTTCTTCTTTTTGGGCTTCGTCTATCCACGACTGTGGGGTTTCGCAGTGCAAAAAAGCGTTAACTGGAGTAAGTAGTGAGGTGACTTCAGAGGTGGAAATTACAGACATGTTGAAACTCAATTTTAAGTGCTACGATGTTTCAGTAACATTTGAATTTGGCATCTGGCAACCTACGTTTCGGCGAGCCCACATTCAACGTTTCTGATCGAAGCGTGATTTTACTTGATACCTACAAGCCCTTACAACTTAAAAAAGAGGCCCTTAAATTACAAAATGAACTACCTAGCTCACCTTTTCCTGGCACGACCAACCGCAGATTCTCATTTTGGTAACTTATTGGGAGATTTTAGGCGAGGTGTTGATATCAACAGATTTGGAAACGCAGTTCAGCTAGGCCTTAAAAATCACTACGAAGTTGATCGATTCACCGATAGTCACGAGAGCGTTTTAGCTGCAAAGGTGCTATTCGATAAAAGTCGCCGGCGCTTTGCCCCTGTAGCATTGGATATCTATTTCGATCATCTACTCATTAAACACTGGACAAAATTTTCAACCCAATGTTTCGATGATTTTCGCGAGCAAAGCTTCGCTTTGTTAGAGCAGCGGTTGCCTACCATGCCAAGAACGATGCAGCACAGTGTAGGGCATATGATAACCCATGATTGGTTTGAGGATTATGCTGGAGAAGAAGGCATTGCCAAAGCGATTTCTGTTGTCGCCAAACGCGTTCGTTTTCCCAATACTTTCCATAATGCTGTAGACGATATAGGCAAACACCAACAGGAAATAGAGGCGAGGTTTTTAGCGTTTTTCCCAGACCTCATTGCACATATAAACGATAACGGCCCTGAAAATATTGATAAAACGTAGCCCGTGTTACAGAAATGTATCGAAGAAATTGGTGGTTTTGTCGTTGATTGCTAAGCTGTCGTACAAACAGCGCTATAGTCTGACTAGGGTGTGTTGCTCATCTGTATAAGTTACAGGTTGGCAGGCTCTAAGAATACTAAAACGATAAAACTAACGACACACAAAGACAAGAGTAATGATGAATAAACAAGCCTTAAACCTAGTAACATCACTTGTGTCATTTCGCCACGATGATAACAAACATAAAGCGCTGCCCTGGCTAATGGCCGCTATGCTTGCTTTTGTAACTTTGAACGCGAGTGCTTCTGAAGATGAGAGAAGCCCCTCAGCACACGCTCGCGCTATGAAAATTGATAGCAGTGTAGTGACAGAACACGAAACTAAAATTCTTGGCAAGCGCGTGAAATACAGTGCTACTACAGGTACGCAACCCGTATGGAATAGTAAAGACGAAGCGGTTGCTACCTTATTCTACACGTACTATCAGCGAACTGACGTTAAAGAGAATACGGAGCGCCCGCTTATTATTTCCTTTAATGGTGGCCCTGGATCTGCCTCAGTATGGATGCACGTAGCGTACACTGGCCCTCGTATTCTTAATATTGACGATGAGGGTTATCCCGTTCAGCCCTATGGTGTTCAAACTAACCCTTATTCTATTTTAGATGTGGCAGACATCGTATTTGTAAACCCGGTAAACACAGGGTACAGCCGTGTACTACCCAAAGCCGATGGCAGTATGCCGTCGCAAGACGAACAACAAAAAATGTTCTTTGGCGTTAACGCCGATATCAGCTATTTAGCGGAGTGGGTGAATACCTTTGTAACACGCAATAATCGCTGGCGCTCTCCTAAATATTTAATTGGTGAAAGTTACGGTACTACGCGTGTTTCAGGTCTTGCTCTGGAGCTTCAAAATAGACAATGGATGTATTTAAACGGCGTTGTTTTGGTGTCGCCAACCGACATCGGTATTGAGCGCAATGGGCCTGTAAAAGCCGCTAACCGCTTGCCATATTTTGCGGCTGCAGCGTGGTATCACAATAAACTTGAGTCCGAACTTCAGAACAAAGATCTTACTGAATTACTTCCTGAAGTCGAAGACTTTACCATCAATAAACTCATTCCTGCGTTGGCTAAAGGCGGCTTCATCGGCGAAGCGGAAAAGCGTGATGTGCTTAAACAAATGGCGCGTTACTCAGGGTTAAGTGAAACGTCAATTGCTCAAAACAACTTAGACGTAAGCACAGCTTTTTTCTGGAAAGATTTATTGCGAGATGAAGGGAAGACCTTAGGCCGGTTGGATAGCCGTTATTTAGGTATAGACGCGAAGCAAACTGGTGATCGCCCTGATTATTGGGCAGAGTTAACATCATGGTTGCATTCATTCACGCCTGCCATTAATTACTACCTGCGCGAAGAGTTAAATTACAAAACCGATATTAAATATAATATGTTTGGCAACGTGCATCCTTGGGATAGAAGCAATAACCAAACAGGAGAGAACTTGCGTTTGGCAATGGCGCAAAATCCGTATCTGAATGTGATGATTCAAGCTGGATACTACGATGGCGCAACTAACTACTTTGACGCCAAATACACCATGTGGCAACTTGATCAAAGTGGCAACCTAAAAGACCGCCTAAGCTTTAAAGGGTATCGCAGCGGACATATGATGTACCTGCGTCGCGATGACTTAAAACAGTCAAACCAAGACTTACGTGAGTTTATTCAAGCTAGCACACCAGGCAAAGGTGCGCCTGCTGAATACAAGAGATAGCACAACTAAAAGGCAGGACAAGGATGTCAGTTTCTTTTACATATGATTTGTTTTATGAATTGAAGTTGGTTTATGTTATTGATTATTATAGGTAAAACCATTTGGCCTGGAGTTTGCTAACGTTTTACTGACATATAAAAAATTTCATTAACAATAATTACAAGGACGTACCCGTGAGTAAACCTTCGCGTTTTAAACTATCTCTGCTTGCAAGTGCTGCGCTAGCATTTTCTATCTCAAGTACAACTGCCAATGCTTCTGTACTCCTCTCCGGTTGGGAAGGTTCTACTGAAAGCGGATTTGGTTTTTTTGCTATGGAAAGCAATGATGATGGCTCCTCTGGTCCCATCATTTTTGATTCCTATGATGCTTTGGCATTTAATAGCGGTTTAAATTTTTTCGGAACGACCTACGATAGATTTTTCATCAACAATAACGGCAACATTACCTTCAATGGTCCTGTAGGTACATTTACGCCTAACCCTTTTCCTAACAGCAATCAGCCAATGATTGCGCCATTTTGGGGGGATGTAGATACACGCTGCGCAGAATGTGGTGACGTATTTATTGGCTCTCCCAATGAAGATACCCTGGTAGTAACGTGGAATGACGTTGGTTACTACAGTCAAAATAGTGATCCGACCAACACGTTTCAGTTAGTGTTGATTGACAGGGAAGACACGGGCGCAGGTAATTTTGACGTTGAGTTTAGATATGAAGATATCGGCTGGACTTCAGGCAGTGCATCAAATGGTACTCCTGCTCAGGCGGGATATGACGCCGGCGATGGGGAAAACTTCTTTACCGTACCTGGTTCTCGAACTGCCGCTATTGCTGATATAGACGAAAGTAATAGCAATACGGGCACGCCAGGTATTTGGAAATTTGCTATTCGCGACGGCGTGCTACCGGGTAATAATCCAGAAAATCCGATTCTACCAATTGTTGACCCAGAAACACCGACGGACTATGAATTTGAATTTTCTATCGATGATCCAGACGAGCTTGTTTTCATCGACCCAGATGTAGCCGTAGGCTATGACTATATCGTAAATAGTGGCCCAAACATCGCATCAGTCCTTTTGCCAGAAGGTTATGATGACAACATGTTTGACTTATTCCTTTGGGATAATGGCCTTATGGATTGGCTAGATACAGGTACAGATATTACAGGAGGTGTAGAGTACGACTTCACTTCACCCGTAGACCGCTTCAGAATAATGGGAATTGATGTTTCGAATATGCTTGAACCAACGCCTGATGCGTTTGTGACTGGTTTAACGTTCGATGGCTCTGGTGTTATTAATATGAACCAAAATGCGGTTACTGTATTCGTACCTGATCCAACCCAGGTTCCTGCGCCCAGCACTTTGTTTCTTATGCTAGGAGCGCTATTTAGCACTTTCCTTATGAGAAAACGTAAGTAGCAGTAATAAATAAGATAGGGGGAGCATAAGCTCCCCATTTTTGTTAAGAGGTAGACGTGAAATATTTAGTAATAGTTAGTTCGATACTCGCTTCATTTTCTTCGTGGGCTGTCACAACGAGCGATTTTGGTAGTTGGAGTTTGCTGTGCAACGATTCTTCAGTTTGTACACTTAGCCAGCTTGTTGCTAAAGATGAGAAAGCAACTAAAGTATTGTTAGGCGTTAATGTTGATTATTCTTATTCGAAAGATTTTCCAGTTTTAAAAATAAAGCTACCTAAAAATACGCTAACAAAAAATGGGGTCGGAGTAAAAATAGATAATTTCGCGCCCTTACAAGTGCCTTTTTCTGGGTGTGACGAAAAGGCATGTCAAAGTATTATCAAAATAGATAGCCAGCTTCTAGAGCAATTGCATAACGGTGAAACCATGCTAGTTGCATATCAGAAGTCTGAAAGCCAGCAGGTTACCTTACCCGTATCATTAGCGGGTTTTGACGTAGCATACGCGCAGCTTAACAAAAAAGCTAAACGTTAAGTCTAACGTACCTCTACCAAGCTGGATTTCAATATACGCCGGCTTCCTTAAGGCGCGCTAAACATTCAGCGCAGCGCGCTTTTAACATGTCTCTTAATAACCTAACCGCTGGGGTGATCGATTGGCGGCTCGGGCAGATTAACCAAAGCTGCGTTGGTTTTGGATGGTAGCCCGGCAATAATGTAACAAGACGCCCACTTAATATATCGCCACAGGTATCTAAACTTGATTTAACGGCAACCCCTTTGCCAGCTACGGCCCACCGTCTTACCATTTCACCATCGTTCGCTGTCCTGTTTCCGAGCATTTTTATCTTAAGTGGTTTTTCGTCGCGCACGAATTCCCATTCGTTATACACTTTGTCGTGAAGTTGATAAAAAAGCCCGTTGTGCGTTTTTAAGTCTTCAAATTGTTCTGGGGTGCCGTGGTTGTTGAGATAAGAAGGGGCGGCGACAAGAAACCGAGGTACGTCGCAAATTTTAAATCCGTAAACGCTTGCATCATCAGGTGAACCATAACGCAGAGCTAAATCGATAGGATCGCGGTAGAAATCGATATTGCTGTCGTTTAAGTTGAGCTTTACGCTTATTTTCTCATGCTCTTCCATAAAATCATCAAGCCACGGCGCTATTACATTTCGTCCTAAGTCAGATGATAAGCCTAGTCGCAGTTCACCTTCAATAACGCCAGTATCGCCTTTTAAGTTCTGCTTAGCATTTGCAAGCATCGCCATGGCTTGCTCACATGTTGGCAAGAAGCGCTCACCGGCAGAGGAAAGCCTAAGCGATCGAGTTGTGCGTATAAATAACTCAGCGCCGAGGGCTTGCTCAACCCGTTTAACTGCAGCACTCGCCGTAGCGGTGCGCATATTTAAATGGGTGGCGGCGGCGGTGATATTTCGAAACTCGGCTACTTTTATTACTACGTTGAGGTCATCTAGTAACATGGTTTTCAAATTTAATTTGATAATGTTTCTTGTATTGTGATGTTTATCCAAAATTAATCAAGAGTATGATGAACGTATCAATTAAAGGAGAGCACAATGATGAAAGCAGTCGGCTATACCCAGTCACTAGAGATTAGTGAACCCAATGCGTTAATGGATTTAGAACTCGCTAAGCCCAGCGCGTCTGGCAGGGATCTATTAGTTAAAATAAATGCCATTGCCGTGAACCCCGTTGATTACAAGATTCGTCAGCGTGTTAACCCTGAAGGCGAAGCGAAAGTGATAGGCTGGGATGCCGTAGGTGAGGTGGTTGAAATTGGCGCTGATGTCACCGAGTTTGCCGTTGGCGACAGAGTTTATTATGCCGGAGACCTTACCCGATCAGGGTCGAATGCCGAGTTTCAGTTGGTTGACGAGCGCATTGTCGGAAAAGCGCCGAAGTCTTTATCAGATAGCGATGCAGCGGCTCTTCCGCTAACCACAATTACGGCTTATGAATTGTTGTTTGATCATCTTGCACTAAAGCAGCAAAGTGAAAAAAGTGACGAAGTAGTACTTGTCGTTGGCGCAGCAGGAGGTGTTGGCTCAATAATGTTGCAACTACTTAAGAGTTTGACGGGCGCAACCGTGATCGCTACTGCATCTCGGGAAAGTTCAAAAAACTGGGTGCAAGAGTTAGGGGCCGACTACGTAGTTGACCACAGTAAACCTATGGCCGAGCAAATCAAAGTCTTGAATGTTGGTGAAGTGACTCATGTGGCGAGTTTAAACAACACACACCAATACATTGAAGATTATGTGGAAGTCATGAAGCCGAAGGGTAGATTGGCGTTAATTGACGACCCAGAAAGCTTGGATGTGGCAAAGCTTAAGCAAAAAAGTCTGTCATTACATTGGGAATTTATGTTTACCCGTTCAATGTTTGAAACTGATGATATGGTTGAGCAAAGTCGTTTACTTACTCATGTTGCATCACTTATTGATGAAGGAAAAATAAAGACAACTGTAGGAAAACACTTAGGTAAAATTAACGCTGAAAACTTGATTGAAGCGCACAGAATTTTAGAAGAAGGGCGGGCTATCGGTAAACTCGTCTTGGAAGGCTTCTAATTAAGAGAAGGTTAGTCGCAGGCAATATTATTGCCTGCGACTATTGATGGTGAATAGGAGAGAATAAATTGACGCCAAGGTCTATGCTTGCAAATTCACTAACGTACGGCCTGAGATCTGCCCCTCTAAAATGGCATCTATTTTTTCATTCACGGCTTCTAGGTTTACTTCCTCTGTAAGGTCATCAAGACAATCGAGCTTCCATTCACTGGTAAGCTTGTCCCACAATCTCAATCTAGGCGGCATAGGGCACTGCACAGAATCAATGCCAAGCAACGAAACGCCTCTCAAGATAAATGGAAATACGCTAACATTTAGATCGGCAGAAGCGGTAAGCCCGCAGCATGTCACTGTGCCGCCGTATTGCGTAGCCTTAATGGCTTGCGCTAAGTATTCACCACCCACCGTATCGACAGCGCCCGCGTATTGTTCTTTCAACATGGGGCGTTCTTTATTTTCTAACAGTTCATCGCGAGTTATTACTTTGCTTGCTCCGAGGTTTTTTAAGAATGACTCGTGTTTCTTTTTCCCTGTGCACGCCACCACTGAGTAACCCGCTTTGGCGAGCAATGCGACCGCGACAGAACCTACACCACCCGTTGCACCTGTTACTAAAATATCACCTTTTTGCGGTGTAACACCGTGTTCAACTAAACCTTGAACAGATAGCCCAGCAGTAAAACCTGCAGTGCCTATCACCATAGACTCCCTTAAGGATAAACCTGCGGGTTTAGCCACCGCCCATTCGCTCGGAATTCGAATATATTCGCCAAAGCCTCCCGCCGTGTTCATACCCAAGTCATAGCCGGTTACAATGACTTCATCACCTTCTTTGAAGCTGTTGTCATCGCAGGATACAACTGTGCCTGCAGCGTCTATACCCGGGGTATGGGGAAAGTTTCTGCTAACGCCGGGATTTCCTGTCGCTGACAGGGCGTCTTTGTAATTAAGTGACGAATACTGCACCTTAATGAGCAAAGTACCCTCTGGCAAATCATCAAGTGAACGCTGTTTGATACGGCGAGTGAACGATTTATCTTCCTGTTTTTCTACTAGCAACGCTTTAAACGATGTCATACCTGTCTCCATTGGTCGAAAGTAACGCTACCATTGTGACAATATATATACTTTGCGCAAGTATGCACTTTTTAGTAGGGTAGTACCCTAAAAGATACTAATGGAAGTGGTCGCTAGTTTCTCTAAATTATCTTAGTGATGTTTGCATTGGTGAAAAACAAGAGCAGCAACGGCTGTGTTGCTTTTTAAGGAATTGCTATGACGGCGAATTTAACCAGGTTTGGAGCAGAAAAGAACGACGGTATTGTTACTGTAGATTCTATTAATGCCAAATCAGCGAAAATTGGGGAAAAAGAAAATGACGCGGCTCAGTATGTTTGTGGCGTAGCTGTATCGTTAGAAATAATTGGTGGAAAGTGGAAAGGCGTAATTTTATGGCATTTGTGCCATAAAACGCTGCGCTTTAGTCAATTGCGTAGGCGTTTGCAGGGCGTTACACAGAAAATGCTTACTCAGCAGTTAAGAGAACTAGAACGTGATGGGTTGGTCAATCGCAAAGTGTACGCTGAAGTGCCTCCACGGGTTGAATACTCACTTACAGACCTAGGTCGTACGCTAGAGCCAACTTTGCGCCAACTATGTGATTGGGGCAGAACCTACCATGATGAACATAGGTAATTTAAGGGGCAGCGATAAAGTGTATTAGGCGCTGCGTATTACGCAATGTGAGGAAAACAAAAAGGTGAGTATAGGAAAAACTTCCCCACACGCACCTTTTTCGAACCACAACTATTACTGAGGTTAATTACCCATCTATTTACGGTTTAGGCAAGTAAAGATCCGACAGACAGCGTACTTTCCTCGCCGTTAGCGACAGTGTTTACTGTGGCACTCATATTGTTAAAATCGACGGTCAATGACGCCATATCGCCGTCTTTATTCCAAGTAAGTACCAGTGTGTTATTACTGTAGCTTACGTCGAAAACGCCATTGAAAGCTTGGCTTTCGTTTCTAAGGTTAATTAGCTGCATTAAGCCTTTTACGACCGGCTTTTGCACTGCCTCTTCAACCATAGCAGATGTTAAGTATGGACGGTTGATGTCACGACCTACGTTGGTTCTAGCAAGTAATTCCATATCGTTTTGCGCAGCGAGTAAACCACCGTAATAAACCTGAGGAATACCTGGGCTGAAGAACTGAATGGCACGCGCCACCAAATAAGCGAAGTCATCTTTGCCAAGCGCATCATAATAGGTACAGTTAACCTGATAGAGATCGACGTTATTGGCGGCAGCGCCTGTTGCTTTTTTGGACTCACCATTAGAGTTAACGTGAATTTGTTCCACCAACGCATTAATCGCCTCGGCGTTTAATAATCCCGGCTTGTCACCGCTTGCGCCCACGTCAACAATGCCGATGCCGTCGTGCGTATCTAGAACTGTAAAGCAGTTGCGAGGTGAAATTGATAACCAATGTGCCAGTGCGCTTGCATCTTTAGTAAATAGCGTATGCAGAACCAGAGGTGGTAGTGCAAAGTCATAAACGCTGTCACAACGAGCAGCAATATCAATCTGAGTTTGGTAGTGGCTGTGAATTTCTACTAGACACTGCATACCCATCGAACGTGCGCGCGTTGAAAGTTCTTCAATAAACTCGAAGGTTTCTTCAAGCATAAAACAGTTAGTGCCTGTGCGCTTAATTGCATAGCCTGCCGCGTCGAGACGAATGAGATCAACGTTGCTTTCAGTGAATGATTGTAGGATAGAAGATAAATAATTTTTACCCAATTGCGATTCAACATCAATATCGATTTGGTTGGAAGTAAAGGTAGTCCAAAACGGAACCGTTTCAGGAGAATCAGTTTCTGTACCTACCTCATAATCGCTGAAAAACGGTGTTGGGCGAGGGCGGAACACTTTCCCAATTTGTTCGTCGATTAACGCTTGGTCACTACCTTTAAACACATCTTCTTTAGTAAGAAATA
>Ga0105235_100509_pt1 | contig 12884 bp, 13 predicted proteins | sample Virmet3819_2500_FD_90059 | JGI IMG/M metagenome (GOLD analysis project Ga0105235, IMG submission 90059) | Marine viral communities from the Southern Atlantic ocean transect to study dissolved organic matter and carbon cycling - metaG 3819_2500 | ecosystem: Environmental > Aquatic > Marine >... | reverse complement strand
TAATAGCACTGCTAAAGTAAATCATATTTAAGACTTATAAAATACGTACTACTACGTATTTTTTATAAATTCTCGATTTAATTGTGCCCAAATAGCTAGTGCGTTTTGAGACGCTTTTAAATCTAATTTTTTTACAATATTACTTCTGTGTTTTTCAACAGTTCTTATAGAAGAACTTAAGCTTTCAGAGATTTCTGCACTTGACATTTCATCAGAAACCATTTTTAGTATTTTAAGTTCTGTTGGTGTTAAAAGCGAGTTTAGATTCTTACTAGAATAATTGATTTTTGAGTTGAGATAAGACGCAATTTCTTCACTAAAATAAGGCTCGCCTCTAACAGCACTGCTTATACAGTACTCAATTTCTTCGATAGCAAATTCTTTTAAAATATATCCATATACATTATACTCTTTTGCTTGATCAAAAAGATGTTCTTCGTTATCAAAAGTTATAAGTATAATTTTAGTAGGAAGATTATTTTTATAGCAAGCTTTTGCTACTTCAAGTCCTGTCATGCCAGGCATTCTAATATCTAGAAGCGCTAAATCAGGTTTAAGTTTAACAATATGGTTGTATGCAGTTTTTCCATCTTCTGCGCTACCAATTATATTAAATCCTTTTGAAGAAATATAATCTGATAAACCTCTTAGCATTAGTGGATGGTCGTCTGCTATGACAATAGAAACACTCATTTATGGGAATTTTTGATATTTAAAGGTAAAAAATGTTTATTGAAACTTCTTTAAATAAAGATATTTTTTGTTGTAGTCTATTATGGCTTTTACTTTTTTTAATATGTCTGCGCCAATAATACCATCTACTGGTTGAGACTTATGATTGGTTAAAGCCATGTTTACATGACTTAAATCAAACAAAACCAATGGTACTTTATCTATTTTAAGTCGTCCAATTTTTAGTTTGTTTTTTTTAGAAATTTGAGTTGCCATATCTATAGCACCAGCGCCAGCAGCTAGTATTTTAGAGTCTTTTACTTTTTTTAATTGAAATTTTTCTGTTGCTTCAAAGCCAACGCAACTGCTAGAAGCACCTGTGTCTAAAATAAATAAGCCTTTTACTCCGTTTATACTTGCTTTTATTTCGAAGTGGTTGGTTTTAGTAAGTTTAAGCTTGACACGAATGTAGTCTTGCTCCAACAAAAAATCTTTAAGCTTATCTTCCATGTTTTAGTTTTCTAATAACAGTCCATAAAAGTAATGCAATAGCTAAACCAATAAAAGTAAAAAGTAAGTAATTTAATATAGTTGGTTTTGCTTTTGCTGTACTTGTACCATAATAGACAAAAGCACTCCAATAATAAGGCGATTTTTTTGCGTTAGTTATTGACTTATCATCTAAATATTGCTGTTTAGATTTTTGATTTGCTATAGCTACAGATTCAAATTTGTTATAGTTTTTGTAAAAGTTATGCATAATTTGGGATGTAGATTTGTCATTAACTTTCCAAAGAGAAAAGACTAATTGGTCAATGCCTGCATATTGAAATCCTCTAGCTAAACTCATACTGCCTTCACCCTTGTTTAGTTTACCAATGCCAGTCTCGCATGCACTTAAAACAACTAAATTATTATCTAATTGTTTTGTGTATAATTCATTTAAGTACAGATTGTCGTCTGCAAACTCGATATTTGCGGGTATACTAAAACTACCTGCATCTGCATGTGTAGAAAAATGTAAAATCCCATAATTATCCGCTTGTATAAAAGCGTCTTTTTTAGTCGCATTAGTATACATTAAAAACTTTGCATCTGTAAATTGATCTATACTTTTGGCTTCGTCTTCAGAAAAAGTTAAAGCCTTTTTAGTGTTTTTAAACACAGGAAATATTCCTAATACATGATCATCAAATTCTGGTTGCTTTCCTTTTAAGAATATTTCTGCGCTTGTGTTATAAACAATGCATTGTTTTTTTATTAAAAAAGGCATTTTACTATATTTGGTTGTCTTTGTTTTTTTTGAAATCAAACTTTCAAAAGGAATAAAATTTAAAAAACCATCGGGTATCACTATAAGGTTATTAGAAGCTTTTACACGATTTAATTTTAATTGTTGATACAGTTTAAATGCATCTGTTGTAAACTTAGATACATCATTGTTTATAGCGTTTGGCGAATTAAAATAATCTATATAATTAGAAATTGAAGCATCAAAATTTTCGTCTCTTTTTAATTTAAAAAACTGCAAAGATTTATCTGAAATGATGAAGGTGTAAATATCATTTTCACCATAAAAGTATTCGACTAAAGACGCTTTTTCTTTTTTTAGTTTTTGTTTTAAATTATCAATAAAGTTTTCATTTTTATCGTTGGGGTAACTTAAGTCAATTTTGTTTTTTAGGACTTTTAGGTCGTTGCTTATTTTGGATAATTTATAGCTTAGGTCATTAACTGTTTCAGATTTTTTTTCAAATTCAGCTTTTATAAGTTGATTGGTTAAATCTGCTTGTTTCGTTAATAAAACTTGTTCTCTTAACAGCAAAGTATCTTTTGGGTGAAGTTGTAAAAGACTTTTTTTAGCAATAGTTTCTTTTAAAATGGATGCTTTATTTTTTTCGGCGTAAGCCAAAGCTTTTACAATAATATTTTGTGTTTTTAGGGTTTTAAAATCTTGATAAAGTATGGCTATACATGCTTCACTACGTTTCCTGTTTTTATATGCGTGACGCAATTTTGCTTCTTGAGAAGTAATATTTTCTGTTAATAAATTGGAGACATAAAAACTACGGTCGTAACAATCTAAAGCATTTATACTGCTAATTTGAATATTGCCGAGTAAATCAAAAATATCAATAAACGTATTTTCTCCATATAAATCTTCGTATTTGGGTAAGATATTTGCGTCATGATTTGGTAATAATACGTTTAAAGCATTTTTTAGCTCTAAAGCACAAGCATTTTTATGGTCTAAATTTAAATGAAGTTGCGCATTAAGCACGTGTAATTTGGCAATAGCTCTAGCTGAGAATTCAGGCTTATTATATTCCTCTGTAATCATTTCTCGCAAGTGTAATAAAGCCTGCTTATAATCTTTATTTTTAAGGGCTAAATTATATTTAACTTCTGGGTTTTTGGTTTTTATTTTAGTGGCTTCAGAGTTGTTTAAAGCAATCTGACTGTTGTTTTTTATGGCTAATAATTTTTCTTTTTTGGAAGAAGTTAAGCCAGCAATTTGAAGTCCATTTTCTGAAATTTTTATGGCTTCGTCAAATTTTCCTGCTGTAAAATATAATTGCGCTAAGTTGATGGCGCCAGCAATACGTTGTGAGTTGTTTTTATTTTTTTCTGCAATAAAAATGTATTGTTTTATTGTGTTTTCTGCATTGGTATAATCGCCAACTTTATTATATAAAATACCTAATGGTTTTAGACAATAGTCTATTACGTCATAGTTTGTAATGGTGCTTAATTGGTATTTGTTGTAAATGTTCCAAGCAGTTTGATAAGCCAAAATAGCTTGTGGTTGTTTGTTTATATTGTCTAAATAATGTCCTTTATTAATCAATAAAAAGAAATACGCTAACTGCTCATCAATAGTTTTGATTTTTGGTCTAAAATCTGCTTCTTTTTTTAGTAAAGTTGAAAAACTTTCTGCAGTTCTATTAGCATTAAAATTTTCGGTAGCCACATAAATAGCTTCTTCTAAATCTTGAGAAAAAGCAGTAGAAAAGCAAAATAGAAGAAGGAAAATGAGGCTGTATTTCATTTATAAATTAATTGGTTTTTATTAAAATTTCCAAATCGCATAAAACTGCATATAGTTATAATTGTCTTTAAAATTGAAAACGTATCTAGCACCAATACTAGGTCCAATTCTAGCAAAACCAGCTGTAGCTTCAACTAAAAAACCACTTCTAAAATTGGTAAAAGATGCTTTGTTTTCAGTAGATATAGTTTCACTATTAATTAATGCGCCAGGAACTGTATTTATGTTTTCGTAATCTTCTATGGTTGTTGTTGTGCTTTCTTTTTGACTTACCGAAATCATTCCTTGTAAACCAGCACCCAAACCAATGTAATTATTGACGTTATACCTTAATAAAACAGGAACTTCCCAATCTATATTGTTATAGCTTGTAGATGTTGTTGTACGTCTAAAAAATAATTCTCCAGTAGCACCGTTATCTGTAAATTGCTCTGAAATTTGAGTGCTACCATCAAACTCATGCAAACTATTTAATAACTCGACTTGCCAATAAAATCGATACGATTTGTAAGGTGAAAGTGTTGCGCCAACAAAATAACTTTTAGAATTGTCTAAATCAAAAAAGTAATTATAACCCGCTTTTGCACCAATAGAAATACCAGGCATAAACCGAGTGGTAGAGTAGTTGGTAATTATAGGTTCGTTTTTGTCAAATATGATTGCTGTTCTTGATTTGGTTTTAATTTTATGAAAGTTTTTGCCAAACTTAACTCGGTATTTTACAAAACCTTTTGTCGAGTCGTATTCTTTGACATTTTTTTGCTCGCTACCAGGTAAATAAATATTTTTAAAGGTGAAAATGGCTTGTTTTTGCGTATACGTAGTATCTAAACAACTGTATTCTACATCGTATTTTGGGCAAATTTTAACCTTAGGATACATGTCTAAAACCTCAATAGTTGATTTGTCAAAAATCTCTGGAATATCAGTTTCTAAACGAATTGTTCTTGCTGGTCCTTCGCCATTATTTTGAAATTTGATTTTAAATTTTGGCTTTTTAAAACGCACCAATCTATAATTCATTAAAAAGGCGCTGGTAGACATTTTGTTTGGGTCATGAGATGTGACTATTTCCATTTCCATGTCTTTGACGTTGTGATTATCGTAATTTTCATCTGGTACGTAAATACCTCTAACGCTAACAATAGCGCTAGTATCTTTAATCATTTCTGGCGTAGTTTTTATGGTGTAGAATACGTTGCGCTCTTCGTTTGGTTGCATGTTTTTAAAGGTAAACGCAGTGCTGTTGTTGTATTTAGCTTTAGATTCTTCTAAGGTTAATGGTAGGTTTTGCTTTTCGGTAGAGTCTTGAAGTTTTAATTGTAGTTTAAGTATTTTGTTTTCCGCGGAAGCGTAATAATTATCGGTATCTAATTTGGAAGTGAATACTAAATCTTCGGTGTTAATTTCATTTTCATTATGATACATTCTGCTTTCTGAAATTTCAAAATTGTCTGCTTTAAATTGTTTTTCATTATAAAACAGAAAAACTTTACCATTGGTGACATAATCCTTTGTGTTTTTGTATTTAACAATAACGACAAATTCTTCTTCTGGAACAGGCTCGCGATTGCGTTGTAAATCAAAATTTGTGGTCATACTTGCTTCCTCATTATAGCTTTCATCTACATTTGTAACCTTAATTTTTTTAGGTCTTGAGGTTGGTGTTTTACCAGTGTCGTAATTGTTGGTTGCCCATAAACGGACTTCGTATTCACCTGGCTTTTTATAGGTTTTTGTAGGGTTGTTTTCTTTGCTGTAGGTACCATCACCAAATTCCCAGTAATTAGTATAAAACGCTTTAGGTGCTCCAGCAATTTGATTTAATTCTGGCGCGTTTGGTGTAAATTTTACTTGGTTTCCTTCAAATTTATGCTCTATTGTAGCTATGCGTTGCGTGGTGTCTTTTGCAATATTTTCTTGAGAATAGCACAAAATAACAGTAGAAACAGAAAGGATTATAGCGATAAAATGTTTCATGACTCTGTGAATTAAGTAATTAAATGTAACGATAATTATTTTGATTTGGTAAAACACAAAAACCAGAAACGTAAATTTCTGGTTTTTGCTAAGTAGGTAAATTGATTATGGTAGCGCATTTATTATTGAAATTAAACTAGCTTCTGAGGTAACTGAAGTGTCTTCAAAAGTAAATGTGATTATATCATTTTCTGCAATGGTAACTGCTTTAATAGCATACCTCCATTGACCATTATCTTCGGTTACAAAAATGACATGACACTCTAAACCAATTGGGATTTGTCCGTAATGCTCACTAAATAAATTTAGTTCGCCATCATAAGTGTCTAAGGCTGCAAGACCAGTATCTTCTCCGTCATACGATAAATATATTGCACTGTTTGTAAAGTTATATCCTACTGGTGCTTGTGCTTGTATTTGAGTTTTTGGTCTAGGATCGCTATAAAAACGATCTACGTTAGACCATCCAAAGTTGTTTAAAAAGGCATAATATTGTCCACCTTCTACAAAAACACCACCTTGTCCAGTTGCATCTTCAACTTCATCCCAAGTTAAATTATCATCTTCATCAATTGTACCTTCCCAAAGTACCATTTCTGGGTCTGCTCCACCAGTTAAACTTGCTGGTATTGATAAGTTAAATGCGCAGTTTGTATCTAAAATTTGACCGTTTTGAGTCGCTTCGATAAAAAATTCGCCACCAGTTAAAAGCATAGCTTTATCGCCATTAGGCATTGTACCCATTGTAGGTTTGTTAGTGGTAAGCATGTTACCTTTTTCAAAAATTTCAACATACTCAATATCTACGTTACCTGTAATTTCGTTTCCGTTAAGGGTTAAACAGTCACCGTTTATTCCTAATTGCACACCGTTTTCTGAAGTTAATGTAATATATCCGTCGTCAGAATTAAAACTGAAGTTTTGAGTAATGTCTGCTAACGCTTCATCTTTAATGTTTTTAAACTCTTGTGCAGTTGCTGGATTTGGTTCAAACGGTGGTAAATCGTTGTCGTCTGTTGTTTTACAACTACTAAATAATAATGTAGTTAATAATAAAGATCCTAAAATTTGTTTTGTGTTAATTAAAGTTTTACTCACGTACTTATTATTGTTTAAGTGTTCGTGAAATTTTGTTGTAATTTTCATGATTTCTAATTTTTATGTGTTACACGTTTATATAAACAGGGTAAGGATTTTGTTACCCTGTTTTTTTTACTTTTTTTATTTTAATTGTTTACTTGCTATGATTTTATAAGAGATTACGTCTCCTTTTGCGACTAATTGAATCATCCTTTTTGCTGAAACTTCTGAAGTTGAAAATCCTTTAGCTTCACCTTTTTCACTTTTTACTTCCCAGAAGTACAGTCTGCTTTCTTTTTTATTTAATTCACTTTTTAAAATGAAATAGTTGCTGATTTTTTGTTCTAATACTACTTCGTTTTGTCCAACTAAATTGGCGCGTCTTTTAGCGTCAAATAATGTTTTTGCTGTGCCTCTAAATTCACCAGTAGTTGTTTTTACATACCAATCATAGACTTTTACTAAATCGTCTTTGGTTATTGTTGTAGTTGTTGCACTGTTAGGTTCTGTTGTTACAGTTGTAGCGTTAAGGTTTAATAATCCAAATACTACTGTTGCGATAATTAAAATTGTACGTTTCATAATTTCTAATTTTTAAATTGTTGTTTCGTTTTAAGTTGTGTTGCCTTTTTGGCTTATTCACCTTTATATCAAATCCATTTAAAAATTGTTACCCTATTTTGTTCAACTTTTTTTAAATTCGTTTAAAACAAAGGGCTTATGAGTGATAAAAAAGTACACGAAGACCAGAAGTATATAGATGGATTGGTCAATAATAATTCCTTTATCATACAGACTATATATGACAAGTTTGTGCCTAAAGTAATTAACTATGTGAAGCAAAATAGTGGTGACGAAGAGTATGCGCAAGATGTAGTGCAAGACACCATTATTACCATTTATAACCAAGCCACACAAAAAAACTTACAGCTAACTTGCCCTTTTGATGCGTACTTTTTTTTGTTGTGTAAGCGTAAATGGTTAAATACTTTAAAAAAAATTAATAATAAGGAGGTAACAATTAACGAAGAGGTGTTATCTAAAGATGACGATGCAGCTCAATTTGTGTTTGAAACGTCCATTTTTGAAAACAAGCAAAACTTATTTAATCAAATGTTTGACCAATTAGGAAAAGCTTGTAAAGACTTACTAAATGCAACTTTTAAAATAAAATCTATGGAAGAAGTCGCAGCAAGTCTTAATGTAAGTTACGCTTATGCGCGAAAGAAAAAATCTTTATGCATAGGACAGCTAACAAAAATGGTACAAGAGTCGCCAACGTTTAATCAGCTAAATTATTAATGTTATGGAAGAACAAGATTACATCCTTTTTGAAGATTATTTGTCAGGCAATTTAGATGAAAATGCTACAAATGCTTTTGAAACTAGATTAGAAACCGACAAAGCTTTTAAGCAGTCTTTTAGTATATATAAAGATATTTCTGCGCACTTAGATCACGAAATTGGTAACGAAGAAAAAACAATGGATTTTAGAGCTAATTTAGACAGTATATCTCATAATTATTTTTCAAAACTAAATGCGCAACAAGAAGAAGTAAACGTGAAAAAATCATCTGGTTTTTACAAGTTTGCAATAGCTGCAAGTGTTGTGTTGTTACTTGGTTTCTTTGTGTTTAATCAATTTTCAAGTAATCCAAGTTATTCAGATTTTGCTAATTACGATCAAATTAGTTTAACGGTAAGAGGCGATAATGATGCGCTATTAAAAGAAGCTGAAACGGCATTTAATACTAAAAACTATGAAGAGGCAGAGTTGCTTTTTAATCAAATTTTAGAAGAAGATTCTAATAATACTGAAGTTCAACTTTATAAAAGCATCACGTTGATTGAAACCAATCAATTTAGTGAAGCAGATGAATTATTAAAAGGATTATCAGAAGGTAATTCAATCTATAAAAATAAAGCGATGTGGTATTTAGCCTTAAGCAAATTAAAACAAGATAATTTAGAAGCTTGTAAAAACGTGTTAAAGAACATCTCAGAAGACGCCGAAGATTATAAGCAAGCACAAAAATTACTCAATAAGCTAGATTAATAATCAATTTTAAATAAGCCTTAAAAAGTCATCTTAAACAAGATGACTTTTTTACTTTTGCAACATGATAATTACAGATACCCATACACATTTATATAGTGAAGCTTTTGACGAAGATAGAGATCAAATGATGCAACGTGCATTAGACGCAGGTGTAACACGTTTTTTTGTGCCAGCAATAGATAGCACTTATACAGAAGGCATGTTAGCTCTAGAAAAAGATTATCCTAACAATGTGTTTTTAATGACTGGTTTACATCCAACACATGTAAAAGATAATTATAATGAAGAGTTAGAGCATGTAGTAGACATGTTGAATAAGCATAAGTTTTATGCTGTTGGCGAAATTGGTATCGATTTATATTGGGATAAATCCACATTATCAATTCAGCAAGATGCCTTTAGACAGCAAATACAATTGGCAAAGCAGTACGAGTTACCAATAGTAATCCATTGTCGTGATGCATTTGATGAGGTTTTTCAAATTTTAGAAGAAGAAAAAGCAGATAATTTATACGGTATTTTTCATTGCTTTACTGGAAGTTTAGAGCAAGCAAAACAAGCCATAAGCTATAATATGAAGTTAGGAATTGGTGGCGTAGCAACGTTTAAAAACGGAAAAATAGATCAGTTTTTAAATCAAATTGATATAAAACATATTGTTTTAGAAACCGATGCGCCTTATTTAGCGCCTACACCATATAGAGGTAAACGAAACGAAAGTAGTTATGTTACTAGAGTTTTAGAAAAACTATCGGATATTTATCAAATTTCAGAAGAAAAAATAGCAGAGATTACAACAGAAAATTCTAAAGACGTATTTGGAGTTTAAACAAAATAAATTTAAAATCGAAATGACTAAATCTATACCAAACATACTTTTAATTTATACCGGAGGAACAATCGGTATGATAAAAGATGCCGAAACAGGAGCTTTACGAGCTTTCGATTTTAATAATTTATTAAAACGAATTCCAGAATTAAAACTATTAGATTGTAATATAGAAACCATATCGTTTAAAGATCCAATAGATTCTAGTAACATGCAACCAAAATATTGGACGCAAATTGCTGAAATTATTGAAGACAAATACGAAGATTTTGATGGTTTTGTCGTGCTTCATGGTAGTGATACCATGAGCTATACAGCATCAGCTTTAAGTTTTATGTTAGAGCATTTAGCAAAACCAGTTATTTTTACTGGTTCACAATTGCCAATAGGAGATTTACGTACAGATGCTAAAGAAAATTTAATTACGTCAATTCAAATTGCATCCCTTCAATATTATAATAAACCCATAATTAAAGAAGTGTGTTTGTATTTTGAATATAAATTGTATCGTGCCAACCGAACTACAAAAATCAACGCAGAACATTTTGAAGCTTTTGCAAGCCTAAATTATCCAGATTTAGCAGAAAGCGGTGTACATCTTAAAATTAATAATGAATACTTGTGGAAGCCAAACCCAAGAAAAGACTTAATTGTTCATAAAAATTTAGATGAAAATATTGCGCTTGTAAAACTATTCCCAGGCATCACAAAACAAGTTTTAGAGTCAATTTTTAAAAGTGAAGGGTTAAAAGGTGTCATATTAGAAACTTACGGCGCAGGAAACTGCTCTACAGAACCATGGTTTTTAGATTTATTAAGAGAAACCACAAAAAAAGGTATACATATAGTTAATGTTACACAATGTTCTGGTGGAAGTGTTATTATGGGTAGATACGAAACCAGCGAAAACCTTAAAAGAATAGGTTTAATCTCTGGAAAAGACATTACTACAGAAGCTGCTTTAGTAAAAATGATGTATTTATTGGGGCAAAATATTTCTCCTAACTTATTCAAAACCATATTTGAAACGTCCTTAAGAGGTGAAATGACCTAAAATTAACGTCTAAAATTTCAGCTTTAGAATATTTTTTTGTTATTTGCCGTGCTGTAAGAACAAATAAGTAATTACAGAGAGGTGGCCGAGTGGTTTAAGGCGCACGCCTGGAAAGTGTGTATATGTTAATAGCGTATCGAGGGTTCGAATCCCTTCCTCTCTGCGTAGTTTTTTATTTCAGATTACATAATTTTTTATATCTTTAACACTTTAACTAATAAAATTAAGAAGAACAAAATGAAAAGATTATTTTCTATCCTAGCTATAGCATGTATTATGGCTTTCGGAACAGCTAACGCAACTGCAAATGCTGCAATGACAACTGCAACAACTGTAGTCTTAACTCAAGAAGATTCTAATGAAGCTGCAGATGCGCCAGCTGAAGAATTAGGATTCCACCAAGAACTTAAAAAACGTTTTATAGAAGGTGGACCAGGATTTATGGGGATTGTATTATTATGTTTAATTCTTGGTTTAGCAATTGCTATTGAAAGAATTATCTTTTTAAACTTATCTACTACAAATTCTAAAAAATTAACTCAAGATGTAGAAGACGCTTTACAATCTGGAGGAATTGAAGCTGCAAAAGAAGTTTGTCGTAATACAAAAGGACCTGTTGCTTCTATCTTTTACCAAGGTTTAGATAGAGCAGATGGAGACTTAGAAGCTGCAGAAAAAGCAGTAGTAGCTTACGGTGGAGTACAAATGGGACAATTAGAGAAAAACGTTTCTTGGATTTCTTTATTTATCGCATTAGCACCAATGTTAGGATTCATGGGTACGGTAATTGGTATGATCCAAGCTTTTGATAAAATTGAAGCAGCAGGAGATATGCAACCATCATTAGTAGCAGGAGGTATTAAAGTAGCCTTATTAACTACTGTATTTGGTCTTATCGTAGCAATTATCTTACAAATTTTCTATAACTATATTATTGCAAAAATTGATAGCATCGTTAATGACATGGAAGATTCTTCTATCACTTTAATAGATATGTTATCTAAGTACAAGAAATAATTCACTCAATTACTAACTTTAAAAATTAAAGATTATGCACAAGATTTTAAAAATAGTTGCTTTAGTATTGAGTTTAGCTGGTATAGGTTTTTTAATTGGTATTCTAGCAAAAGGAGACGAAGCTATTAAAGCTGGAGACAACGCTGTTGTAGACTACATGTCTTATGTAGCATACATAGTACTTTTTATTATCCTTTTATCAGTAATCATTTTTGTATTTAAAAATTTATTTTCAAATACTGGATCTCTAAAAAATACGTTAATAGGTATAGGGGCATTCTTAGCAGTGCTAATTGTAGCTTATGCTGTATCAGGAGGAGATACTATGGTTTACAAGTACGGAGGTAACCCAGTTACTGAAGGAGAATCTCACATGGTTGGTGCAGGATTAATTGCTTTTTACGTATTAATCTTAACTGCAGCAGCAGCAATGGTATTCTCAGGTGTCAAAAAATTAATAAAATAAATTATGGCAAAAAGATCAGCACCAGAAGTTAATGCAGGCTCTATGGCTGACATTGCCTTCTTATTATTGATATTCTTCTTAGTAACTACTACTATAGAAGTGGATTCTGGTATTAACTCTAAGTTACCACCAGATATAGAGCAAGACGATGTAATAAAAAAGCAAAAAAATATTTTTACCGTAGAGCTTAACAAAAACAATCAAATGTTAGTTGAAGGTGATTTAATGGAAATTAAAGACCTAAAAACTGCTGCGATAAAGTTCATAGATAATGGAGCAGGTAAAGGTAAAGATGCTTGTAGCTACTGTAACGGAGCAAAAGATCCTTCATCTTCAGATAATCCTAATGCTGCAGTTATTTCAATAACACATTCAAGAGCAACAGAATATGAAACTTTCATAACAGTTTATGATCAATTAGTAAGTGCTTATTCTGAGTTAAGAGAAAGATTATCTCAAAAGCTTTATAATCGTTCTTTTAAAGAAATGGAAGCCTCATTTGATGATTCTAAATCACCAGAGTTTAAAAGCGAAAAGCTAAAGGATAAGATAGAGAATATTAAGCAAAAATATCCTAGAATCATATCTAAAGCAGAACCTAAATTTTAATAAAACTATGTCAAAATTTAAAAAGAAAGGTAGTAATGAGCTACCAGCAATTTCTACAGCATCTTTACC